>Ga0208631_100003_pt1 | contig 256947 bp, 253 predicted proteins | sample LakWasMet38_LOW7_2_FD_183878 | JGI IMG/M metagenome (GOLD analysis project Ga0208631, IMG submission 183878) | Freshwater sediment methanotrophic microbial communities from Lake Washington under simulated oxygen tension - Sediment Metagenome... | ecosystem: Environmental > Aquatic > Freshwater... | reverse complement strand
CCTCAACCAAGGCGCGAACCAACTTTTCCGGGAATATCGGATTTTGACCGTCCGCAATAGCTTGTTTGCCCCGTTGGAGCGTAAGATGCTTATTAAGAGCGGTCAATTCTTCATAATATAAACGCTCGCACTGACGGATGATCTGGGTAATTGCATGATTTTCTTTTACCGCATCATCTCCGATTAGCGAAATTTTAGAAAAATCTAACTGTCCGCCTTCGCCATCATCAGCTTTTTGATGATGGTCGTCGAAAATATCGCTAACTTTGGACAAATAGTTTTGCTTAATATCTCTTCGAATTAAACGAAGATATTCCAGCAGCTTTGCATATTGATCTTTGCCCATTTTTTCGCGATTTCTGCCTAACTGCAAACCGAATTCAAGGTCGATTCGCATACAGCAATCCTCAACCGCTTGCTCAAAATGCTGAAAAAAAATCGGCTTAATTTTGCCTAATATCTCGGTTCTACTCACATTACTCAAATCTGAATTTACTTGCTGCCGGTTGCTCATAGCAACAGTTCTGCTGTCATTTAAAAATAAATTAGTCATCACCTAGTCCCCCAATAGTGTTTTGACTAATAATATGCGTATTGATCCTGAATACTGTGCTTTATTTCCATTTTTTACTTCTTAACTAGCCCATGAATATAAACCAGCACTGGTTAACCGACATTACCCGGACTCCTTCACCTAACTTTGATGAAAGGCCTGACCCTGAGGATATTTCATTACTGGTGATTCACTGCATCAGCCTTCCGCCCGGCGAATTCGACAATCATTATATAGACCGGCTGTTTTGCAATCAGCTTGATCCTGACGATCACCCTTATTTTAAAGATGTTTACCAACTTACCGTATCGGCACATCTACTGATTAAGCGCGATGGCGTATGCGTTCAGTACGTACCGTTTGACAAACGCGCGTGGCACGCGGGGAAATCTATATATGAAGGCCGGGAACGGTGTAATGATTTTTCTATCGGTATAGAACTTGAAGGCACTGAACTTGTCGATTATACCGACCGGCAATATGTGCAACTCGCTACGGTCATTCGCACGTTGCTTGAAACTTATCCCAAGCTATCGACACAACGCATTACAGGGCATAGCGATATTGCGCCTGGACGAAAAACCGATCCTGGCGCATCTTTTGACTGGCAAAGACTTTTAGGACTATTGAAGTAACCGGAAAAATGGAACGCGGATGACGCAGATATTTATGATGAACGCGGATAACCTCAAATTAACGATCAGCTGATTTTTCAGAATAATTCAAAAAAATCTTACTCAATCATAATCATCTGCGTCGCCTAGAGACGCCTACTTTTGGCATCCGCGTTCTGTTATAAATCCGGCTCTTTCGGATGCACTAAGCCGAACGACTCCGCCAGCATTAATACCACGCCCAAGGTAATGGCGGAATCTGCGATATTAAAAGCGGGCCAATGCCAGGACTCGTAATAAACATCAAGAAAGTCGATCACATAGCCGTAAGCCAAGCGATCAATCAAATTGCCGACCGCGCCGCCTAAAACCAGCGCCAAAGCCACCGCCAGCAAGGTCTCGTGTTTTTTCAAGCGGGTCAGCCAAACCGCTATGACCACGCTGATCGCCAAGGCCAATCCGGCAAAAAACCAGCGCTGCCAGCCGCCGGCCTCGCTTAGGAAACTGAAAGCCGCGCCGGTATTGTGTACATAGGTCAGCTTAAAAAACGGCATGATCTGAATGGATTCATACAGCTTCATGGAACCCGCAATGGCAAGCTTGCTCCCTTGATCCAGAACTAACGCCAGCAACGACAACCACAACCATTTCAACATAATGAAATCACGCATAGTGCCGGTGTTCGCCATCACCCGCTACGTTTTCCACGCAACGGCCGCACAGTTCCGGGTGTTCCGCTTGCTTGCCCACGTCAGGCCGCTGGTGCCAGCAACGCACACATTTGTCATGTTCGGAAACGACGACTTTTAATTTAATACCTTCAATTTCAGTCTGAATAGCCTCTTCAGGCGCATTGTGTTCAGCGATGACCGAAGCATTGGAGGTAATAAAGATAAAATGCAGCTCATTCGACAACTGCTTTAAGACATCAAAAAACTCGGCATTACAGTACAGTTCAAGTTCCGCATTCAGCGAGGAACCGATGCCGCCTTTGGCCCTGCTTTTTTCCAGTTCCTTGCCGACAGCGGCTCGAACGGCCATGACTTTTTGCCAGAACTCGCGGTTAAAAGCGGAATCGTCATCCAGTTCAACCAGACCCTGATACCAGGTTTCCAAAAACACCGATTCGCTACGCTCGCCCGGCAGGTATTGCCAGATTTCATCGGCGGTATAACTGATGATCGGCGCCAACCAGCGGGTCAGCGCTTCAAGCACATGATACATCGCGGTTTGCGCCGAACGCCGCGCCAAGCCGTCGGCTTTTGCGGTGTATTGCCTATCCTTGATGATGTCCAGGTAAAAACCGCCCAGATCGATCACGCAAAAATGATGCACTTTCTGGTAAATATGCTGGAATTGATACGTTTCGTAGGCGGTTTTGACTTCTTCCTGCAACGCGAATGCTCGGTCCATAACCCAGCGATCCAGTGCCAGCAAATCCTTGCTATCGACCCTATCTTTCGCCGGGTCAAAATCATCCAGGTTGGACAGCAAAAATCGCGCGGTATTTCGGAGGCGTCTGTAGCCGTCCGAGGTGCGCCTTAAAATTTCATCCGACACGGTCATCTCGCCGCGATAATCGGTCGCTGCAACCCATAGGCGCAACACATCCGCGCCCAGATCTTTCATCACCGATTGCGGGGCAACCACATTGCCCTTTGATTTGGACATTTTCTTGCCGTCGGCATCGACGGTAAAGCCGTGCGTCAACACAGCCTTGTACGGTGCAACCTCATTCATCGCGACCGAAGCCAGCAATGATGACTGGAACCAGCCGCGATGCTGATCGGAGCCTTCCAGATACAAATCGGCCGGAAAGCGCAGCTGTTCGCGCTTTTCCAACACGCAGGCGTGGGTTACGCCGGAGTCGAACCAGACATCCAGCGTATCGGTCATTTTTTCGTAATGCTCGGCTTCATCGCCTAATAACTCGGCCGCGTCCAGTTCAAACCAGGCTTCTATGCCTTGTTGTTCGATGCGCTGAGCCACCTGCTCAACCAATTCAGCAGTACGCGGATGTAATTCCCCGGTTTCTTTGTGGACAAAAAACGTAATCGGTACGCCCCAGGTGCGCTGACGGGAGATGCACCAGTCAGGACGGCCTTCCATCATGCTTTCAATGCGCGCCTGCCCCCATTCAGGAATCCAGGCGACGCGCTTGACTTCATCAAGCGCCTGTTCGCGCAGTTTGTTTTTATCCATCGAGATGAACCACTGCGGCGTGGCCCGAAAGATAATCGGGGTTTTATGCCGCCAGCAATGCGGATAGCTGTGCAGTATCGCTACGTGATGCACCAATTTACCTTGTTGTTCAAGCACTTCCAGGACATGGGTATTGGCGTTGAACACATGTTCACCGGCAAAGATTTCCGTGTTCGGCAGGAAAACGCCGTCATTGCCGACCGGGTTATCAACCGGCAAGCCGTATTTCAAACCGACCACATAATCGTCCTGGCCATGACCCGGCGCCGTATGCACCGCACCGGTACCGGCCTCGGTAGTGACATGATCGCCCAAAATGATAGGCACTTGCCGATCATAAAAAGGATGTTGCAATAACTGATGCTCCAGCTCTGCGCCTTTGCAGTAAGCGACTACATGGTAGTTTTCGATGTCGTAACGCAGCATCGCATCTTTAAGCAGGGCTTCTGCAACGACCAGACGCTCTTTATTGCCGTCTTTTTCGCATTGCACCACGGCGTATTCAAGATCGGGATTTAACGCAACGCCCTGGTTTGCCGGCAAGGTCCACGGCGTGGTCGTCCAGATGACCACCGATAACGGCCCGGCGCCTTCATGCTCAGGCACATGATGGCACCGGCTCAAAAATCCGTCTTCATCAACGACCTGAAAGCGCACATCGACCGCAGGCGAATGCTTATCTTCATATTCGACTTCAGCTTCGGCCAGCGCAGAACCGCAATCGGTACACCAATGTACGGGCTTGGCACCTTTTACTATGTGACCGTTTTGGCTGATTTTGCCCAACGAGCGCACGATGTCGGCTTCAAAGGCAAAGTCCATGGTTAAATACGGATTGTCCCAATCGCCTAAAATACCCAACCGGATAAAGGCCTCTTTTTGTATATTGACCTGTTTTCCGGCATATTCGCGGCAGGCTTTGCGGAACACGGCGGGGGATACTTTAACGCCCGCTTTACCAATTTTCTTCTCTACCTGTAATTCAATCGGCAAACCATGACAATCCCAGCCCGGCACATAAGGCGCATCGAAACCGCTTAGCGATTTGGATTTAACGATGATGTCTTTTAACACCTTGTTGACCGCATGGCCGATATGAATTTCGCCATTGGCATAGGGAGGGCCGTCATGCAGAATGAACTTGGGCCTTCCGGCAAATTCCTGCCTGATTTTGTTATACAAGTCGGCTTCGTTCCATTTTTTTAGACGTTCCGGCTCACGTTGAGCCAGGTTGCCTTTCATCGGAAACGCAGTGTTGGGTAAATTCAGTGTTTTTTTATAATCCATCGTCATAACAATTAAACTCGGCAAAAATCTTTATCACCAGGGAGGGGAGGTATGCTGCAAGCGTGCAGGGAGCTAAGCGCGGCTTTGGCCTCAGCCACATCTTTCACAATCTGGACTTTAAGTTCATCCAATGACTGAAAACGCATTTCATCCCTGATCTTTTGTTTGAAATGCACTTCCACATAACGTCCGTAAATTTCTCTATCAAAATCGAACAAATGCGCTTCCAATATGACCTTTGAACCGCCATCAACCGTGGGCCGGGTGCCTACATTCGCAACACCTTCAAACTCGCGTCCATCAATACCGGTCATGGTCACGGCAAACACGCCGTTAACGGGGGTGTTTTTTCTAAACATTTGTATATTGGCGGTGGGATAGCCGATGGTTCGTCCGCGTTTGTCGCCATGCGCCACACGTCCGCAAACAGAATAACAGCAACCGAGCAATTTCTCAGCCAAAGCCAAATTACCCTCGCCCAACGCGTCCCTGATCAGGGTACTGCTGACTCGAAGACCGGTTACTTGATAAGAGCCGGTATCTTCGACATCAAAACCGAATAGCTTGCCCTTATCCTTGAGCATGGCAAAATTTCCGCGCCTGGCCTTGCCAAAGTGAAAATCATCCCCGACAACCAGATGCTTTACATTCAATTTTTTTACTAAAACATCTTCAATAAACTGCTCGGCATCACAGTCGGCAAAATATTGATTAAATCGCAATATCAACAAATCATCAACGGGCAATTTAGAAAACCGAATTACTTTCTCCCGCAAGCGCATCAACCGTGACGGCGCATTTTCCCCAAGGAAATACTCCAACGGCTGCGGTTCAAAGGTCATAACAATGACAGGCAAATCCAATGCTGCGCCTCGCTCAGCAAGCTTTTTTATCACTGCTCTATGCCCCAAATGCAGGCCGTCAAAATTTCCAATCGTCAGTACGCAACCGTTTTTTAACGGTTCTAAATGAGATAATCCTCTAATTAGTCGCATGAATGTGGTGAATTCAAAAAGGTTTTATTCTACCATGTGTAGGTATTACTTGGATTCAAATCATAATAACTGAATCATACACTCAAAAAAAAAGCCCGGTGGAATCCCACCGGGCTTTTTTTTTCAAATCAGCAATGATTTATTTCATCATTGATTTTTTGAACATGCTGTCCAGTTTGCTGTTTGTGTCTTGAGCATACTGAGCTGCACGGTTAGCAGCAGCTTCAGCAGAAGCAGCTTGTGAAGAAGCTGAATCAGCAGCGCTTTTTGCACTAGCAGCGTCAGCAGATGCTTGTGCAACTGAAGTTTTCAAACCATCAACTTGTGATTGTAAGTTTTCGATGTCTGAAGTGCTTGCGCAACCAACAACCAAGCTAGCAACCAGAGCAACCATTGATAATTTCATTACTTTTTTCATATTATTTTTCCTTCTTAAAGTTATTACAACAAAAAAACGCTTACTAGCTTTAATTTTGCACTGTTTTTAAATTATTTTCCAGTTTTATTTTATTTTTACTACGGTTCCTTTGTCCAGCCATTGGCTTAAATGATCAATCTGACCGTTAGTCAACGCGATACATCCATGTGTCCAATTCATCGATTTATGAATTTTTTCATCCGCCCGCCCCAAACCATGAATGCCGATTCGCCCACCCAAAGGCGTATTTTGCGGCGGCACTTGATGAAACCGATGAGCGGTTATAATACTGTTATAAGCCACTTGATTAATAACCCCCTCTTCCAAGGCCTTTTGAGCATCCTCTGCGGACGGATAAGTTAAGCCGAAAAACTTTCGAAAAGAACTGCTCTCGCCAACCCAGCCGATCCTGTAACTTCCAAAAGGCGTAACGTTATCACCCTGATGGCTTTTAAACCCGGCACCTCCTCGACCAATAGCAATATCATTTATGGTCTCAAGCGTCTGCATGCCTTTTTTTACCTCAATAGTGAGCGCTTTCGTGTCCACTAAAAGCCAGACATCATCATCCGCAATTACTGCAAAAGAAAACAAACTACAACACAGCAATAAATAAATTCGCAACATAAATGCTCTACACTAGATAAGAATTTTGGTGTACTTTAGTCACCATGTTAATTGTCGAATTAAGGATCCAGCATGCAAATAGAAACTATCACAACGCATCCATACAACGACCAAAATCCAGGCACATCCGGACTCAGAAAAAAAGTTAAAGTGTTTCAACAGCCCGGTTACCTGGAAAATTTTGTTCAATCAATTTTCGACTCGTTGCATGGCTTTACCGGAAAAACGCTGGTACTGGGCGGTGACGGGCGATATTTTAACAGACCGGCCATACAAATCATCATCAAGATGGCAGCAGCCAACGGTTTCGGTAAACTTATTATAGGTCAAGGCGGGCTACTGTCTACCCCGGCTGCTTCACATATTATCAGAAAAAATAACGCATTCGGCGGCCTGATTCTTTCCGCCAGCCACAATCCGGGTGGCCCTGACGAAGATTTCGGCATTAAATACAATGTCGGCAATGGCGGCCCTGCCCCGGAAAAATACACCAACGCATTTTATCAGCGCAGTCTTACTATCGACAGCTACAAAACCGCCCAACTCGAAGACATAGACCTGGATCGCATCGGCACTCAGCAAATAGAGAGCCTTAACATTACTATCGTTGATCCGGTGACTGATTATGCGGAACTCATGCAGTCTATTTTTGACTTCAATTTGCTCAAACAAAGCATCAGCTCAGGTTATATCACCCTGCTCTTTGATGCGATGCACGCCATTACCGGCCCTTATGCAAAACGGATACTGATAGACATCTTGGGCGCAACACCTGATTCAGTCATTAATGCAGAACCACTGGAAGATTTCGGCGGCCATCACCCCGATCCCAATTTGGCGCATGCCCAAGAATTGGCCGAACGCATGTTCAGCCCGGCAGCGCCTGTTTTCGGCGCAGCATCCGACGGCGACGGCGACCGCAACATGATTACCGGCAGCAACATTTTCGTAACACCCAGCGACAGCTTGGCCATTATGGCAGCCAACGCGCATTTAATTCCGGCTTATGCCCAAGGTTTGCGCGGCGTGGCCCGCTCCATGCCCACCAGCCAAGCGGTTGACCGCGTCGCCGCCTGCTACAACATTCCCTGCTACGAAACGCCAACCGGCTGGAAATTTTTCGGCAATCTGCTGGACGCAGGAAAAATCACTCTATGCGGCGAAGAAAGCTTCGGCACCGGCTCAGATCATGTAAGGGAAAAAGACGGCCTATGGGCGGTATTATTCTGGCTGAATTTAATCGCCAGAAAACGCCAATCTGTTGCCGACATCGTGCATGAACACTGGCAAAAATTCGGCAGGGATATTTATTGCAGACACGACTACGAAGCCGTAGAAATGGATATCGCCAACGGCATTGTTGAGCACTTACGGTCCCAGTTGCCTGCATTGCCGGGACAAACCTTCGGCGAATATACGGTTAAATATGCCGATGAATTCAGTTACGAGGACTCGGTAGACGGCAGCGTCAGCAGCAATCAGGGCATACGCATCGGCTTTGAAAACGGTTCGCGCATTATTTTCCGTTTATCGGGAACCGGAACCGTCGGCGCAACCTTAAGAATCTACCTGGAACGTTTTGAAGCGGACGCATCCAAGCATGATCAGGATGCCCAAGTGGCCTTGGCGGAGTTGATCAGCCTTGCCGAGCAGTTTTGCGAAGTTAAAAAACGCACCGGCAGGATTGAGCCTGATGTGGTGACTTAAAAAAAGCAGATGAAAGGCACAAGGCGAAAGGCGCAGCGTTTGTCTGTCGCCTTTTACCTTTCGTCTTAAACTTCCATATTATGTGCAATGCCGTGCAATGAACAAATCAACAACACCCCCATAGCAATCAACGCGATCTGCTGCAACGATGTCTTCATGTCGGTCTTTTTGTGCAACGACGGTATCAAATCGGCTACCGCGATATAAATAAAGCTTGAGGCCGCCAGCGCCAGAAAGTACGGCAGACTGTCATGCAAATCTTCCAACCCGAAGTACGCCAACACGCCGCCCAAAACCGTGGTTAAACTGGCGAGCATATTGTAGAAAAGCGCTTTGCTTTTGGAATAGCCGCTGTGCAGCAAAATCGCAAAATCCCCCACTTCCTGAGGAATTTCGTGCGCGGCAACAGCCAGACTGGTAACTATCCCCAAATGCACATCAGTCAAAAACGCCGCCGCGATTAAAACGCCATCGACAAAGTTGTGGATGCCGTCGCCGAGAATAATCAACGCACCGGCTGACTTGGCCATGCCGTGACTGTGACTATGCCCGTGGTCATGTTCGTGCTCATCTTCATCGCCGTGCGCCTCGCAATCGCCGGAATGACAATGCCGCCAGATCAGTAACTTTTCCAGTACAAAAAAACCGAGCACGCCCGCTAAAATTGTCCCGGATAACGCTTGAAACTGCTCAGGTTTAATTTGTGCAAAAGCCTCGGGAATCAAGCCCCAAAAGGCGACCGCCAATAACGCGCCAATCGCAAAACTGATCCCGTGCGGCAATACCGCATTCCTGCGATGATCAGGCAACAATAGAAAAACGGCGGCCGCCATAACGCTTAACACGCCGCCAACCGCCGTAAAGATGATAATTAATATCAGTAAACTCACTCTTTATTCTCTCCAAATCAGCGTAGCCATACGCCCTGTTTGTTTATCCCGGCGGTAGGAATAAAACCGTTCCTGTTCGGTGACGGTACAAAAACCGCCTCCGTAAATTTTATCGATGCCCAGCATAGCCAGATCAATTCGGGCCAGCTGATAAATATCCGCCAGCCACTTGCCGTTACTTTGCTGTTTAAAAGCCGTTATGAATGCTGGTGATTTTTCCAGAAAAGCATCCCGCACTTCTGCTCCTACTTCAAAGCAATCAGGACCGATTGCAGGCCCCAGCCATACCAGAAAATCCCCCCTGCCCCCCCTTTTGCAAAGGGGGGAATTGGAATCGGCAGCGTCGAACTGACCAGCCTCCCCCTTCGTAAAAGGGGGAGCGAGGGGGATTTGCATTGAGGTGATCGTATTGCCGATCACGCCTGCCAGCAAGCCCCGCCACCCGGCGTGAATGGCGGCCACCTGGCTTCCGTCTGTCGCGCAAACCAGTAGCGGCAAACAGTCCGCCGTCATCACCGCGCATACAACCCCCGGCTCAGCCGTATAACTGGCATCGGCTTGTTGCAAATCCCCCCTCCCCCCCTTTTGCAAAGGGGGGGAGGGGGGATTTGTCGCTTGTACCGCTCGATTACTGTGGATTTGATCCAGCCAAACCGGATCTCCAGGCAAATCCAGCCATTCTTTAATAAGCTGCCGGTTTTGCATAACCAATTCAGCGTCATCGCCCACATGCATCGCCGGATTAAGGCTGGCGTAAACGCCGCAACTGCCCCCTCCGGTACGTAACGTAGTCGCCGCGTGAATATTGGCCGGGGCGGGCCAGTCCGGAGTCAGCCAGTGTTTAGTCCCGCTCATTTTCCGCCAACGCTTCCAGCAACCGAATCATATCCTCCGGCAACGGTTGTTCCCACTCAAGATATTCATCGGTAACCGGATGCTGCAAACCCAGCTTTGCCGCATGCAAAGCCTGCCGCTTGAAACTGCGCAATTCTTTTTCCAACTGTTCGCTGCAATCGGGCGGCATTTGAAAGCGTCCGCCATAAACCTGGTCGCCCAGCAGCGGAAAACGAATATGCGCCATATGCACCCTGATCTGATGGGTACGGCCGGTTTCCAGCTTAACCTGAACCAAAGTATGGCGGGTAAAACGCTGGCCAACCCGGTAATGGGTCACGGCATGCTTGCCATTCTCCCTGACCGCATAGCGCTTACGATCGGTAGGATGCCTGCCGATCGGTTCGTCCACCGTACCGCCAGCCGTCATGCGGCCACGGGTAATCGCCAGATATTCGCGGGTAATGTCCCGGTCCTGTAGCTGCTGCGTCAGACTGTTATGGGCTTGCAAAGTTTTTGCAACCATCAACAGTCCGCTGGTTTCCTTGTCAATCCTGTGCACAATACCCGCTCTGGGTAAGGTCTCCAGGCTGGAATCATGATTCAGCAAAGCGTTTAACAGCGTACCGTTCCAGTTTCCTATCGCCGGATGCACCACCAAGCCTGCCGGTTTATTCACAATCAGCAGGCTTTCATCTTCAAAAATAATTTCCAGCGGAATTGGCTCCGGTTCGGCGGTTATTACTATTTCCGCCTCGGCATCCAACGCTATCGTTTCGCCCCCGACCAGTTTGTCTCTGGGCTTGAGTGTCAGCCCGTTGACCTGCACTCGTCCGGATTTAACCCAGCTTTGCAGTTTACTACGCGAATAATCCGCAAACAGTTCCGCAAGCACCTGATCTAATCGCATGCCGGCCATTTCAAATGGCACTTCTTCCGTTAATCTTGTCATAACAAGTTCTTCTGATTAACCCATTGTTAAGTTATACTCGCCGGATACCCAAGCCATCTCAAGTATCGCAGTTAATTCCAGCGAGAAAAACCCCTTATATTACAGCGTGTCGTTAGCACTATGCGATTAATTTTAATTAAATTTTTATTTATCTGTTGTTTAGGCCTGTCTCTTCAGGGCTGCGAGACGCTTAAAAGCCTCGGTTCCGGCGATTCCGACACCGAAGACGAATATGCCGACTGGAATGCCGAGAAGTTTCGAGGCCAAGCCAAAACGGCGCTGGATGCAGGCAATTATGACAAGGCGATCAAGCTCTACGAAGCGCTTGAATCCCGCTATCCTTTTGGCGATGAATCCGCCCAGACACAGCTGGATATTGCTTACGCTTATTACAAAAACAGCGATCCTGAGGCCGCCATCGCCGCCGCCGACCGCTTTATCAAAATCAATCCGCGCAGTTCCAGCGTCGATTATGCTTATTATTTAAAAGGCCTGGTTAATTACAATCGCGGTATAGGCTTTATCGATCGCTTCCTGCCTACCGATACTTCGCAACGCGACCCTGGAACGGCCCGTGACGCCTACGACAATTTTGCCGAACTGACTCGCAGGTTCCCCAACAGCAAATACATAGCCGATGCCCAACAACGCATGATTGAGCTTAAAAACAATCTGGCGATGTATGAAGTCCATGTCGCCCGTTTTTATATGAAACGCAAGGCTTATGTTGCCGCCATCAACAGGGCCTCTACTGTCGTTGATAAATACCAGCGCACGCCTGCCGTTCCTTATGCGTTGCAAATTATGCAGGAAGCCTACACTAAACTTGAACTGCCGGATCTTGCCAAAGATACCACCCGAGTCTATGAGTTAAACTACCCGAACGGCCCGCCGGTGCCTGAGCATAAAGACTCGACCTTTTCGCACAAGGTTTGGGATTTTATCGGCTTGGAAAAATAGGCATGGAACGCTGATGACGCGGATAATTAAGATCAAATAAGATTTTTTATTGAGTTATCAGCGTTAATCATATTTATCTGCGTCATCAGCGTTCCATTGTATTTGATGGCTGAGTAGTTACGATTTTTCTTCGTGAAAATTCCTTAACCGTCAGTACAAATCCACCGGATCGACATCCAGCGACCAGCGCACTTTTTTTGCCTGTTTGAGTTTTTCAATTTTCGGCATCAGCACATTGAGCAACGCATGCAGCTCCGGTCGCTTGCTGCTCTGAAACAGTAATTGGTAACGGTAAAGCCCGGCTCGTCTGGCCATGGGCGCGGCAACCGGCCCCAAAATATGGGTATGTCCCTTGCTGTGCTCCTGCGCCAGTTCAGCAACCGCATGCAGAAACAGCTTCGGCATCTCGGCATCCAGGGCCTGGGCCCTTAGTAACGCCTGATAACTGAACGGCGGCAATGACGCCTCTTTGCGCTCCGCCAACGCGGTCTTGGCAAAACTGCTGTAACCCTGCCTGATCAGCGTTGTTAATAAAGGATGCTCCGGCTGCCGGGTTTGCATAATCACTCGACCGGGTTTTTCCGCTCGTCCCGCGCGGCCTGAGACTTGTACGATCATTTGCGCCAGCTTTTCCGGGGCATGAAAATCAATGCTGAACAGGCCGCTATCCACATCCAGTATCGCCACCAGCGTCACATTGGGGAAATGATGGCCTTTCGCCAGCATTTGCGTACCCAGAATAATATCCACCGAACCCTGATTGATTTGCTGTAAATAATTTTCCAATGCGCCTTTGCGCTGAGTGGAATCGCGGTCCAGGCGAACAATCGTTTTACCGGCGAATAATTCCGCCAGCACTTTCTCCACCCGCTCAGTGCCCAATCCCAACGGCGTCAATTCCCCGGTTTTGCAGGCGGGACAGTGCTTAATCAGGCGTTGTTCCTGTCCGCAATGATGGCAACGCAATATCCCTTCATCATAATGAATCACCAGATTGGCATCGCAACGCCTGCAACGCGCAACCCAGCCGCAACCATGACATATCAGGGTGGGCGCAAAGCCTCGCCGGTTTAGGAACAATAAGACCTGCTCATTTCTTGCCAGGGTTTTGTGTATCTCCGTAACCAGCGCTTCGGACAGTCCCTCCTGCATTCTTTTGTTCCGGATGTCCAACAACTGCAAGACCGGCGCAGTTGCATCTCCCGCCCTTTCCGGCAGATGCAGCAAGCGGTAACGCTTGTTATCGACGTTGTGCAGACTTTCCAGCGCAGGCGTCGCGGAGCCCAGCAATACCGGAATATTTAACAGCTTGCCGCGCACCACGGCGACGTCGCGGGCGGAAAATCGAAAGCCTTCCTGTTGTTTGAACGAGGCATCATGCTCTTCATCGAGAATGATCAAGCCGGGATTTTTTAGCGGCGTAAACAAGGCGGATCGAGTCCCCAATAAAATGGAACATTCACCCCGCTGCATGGTAAGCCAGGCACAAGCGCGCTGCCGGTCGGTCAATTTGGAATGCGAAATGGCAATGCTGACGGTAAATCGTTGCCTGAACCGTTCCTCAAGCTGGGGCGTCAGGGTAATTTCCGGCAACAACACCAACACCTGCTGGCCCCGTTCCAGCACGGTGCGGATAATCTGCATATACACTTCGGTTTTACCGCTGCCGGTCACGCCCTCCAGTAAAAAAACGCCGAATTGCCCCAGACTATCGCATACCGCCGTTATCGCCGCTTGCTGCTGCGGGTTGCACTGCAAGGCCGTGTTTCTGATGATTGATTCCGAAGCACTTGCCCCGAACTCTGATGATGCAGCAAGCTGCAGTAATTGCCTGTCTACCAGCTGCTTTACCGAAGTGCGCCAGTTGTCATTCCATGCGGACAGTTCCGCTTCGGACAAACTGTGTTGGTGCGCCTGAAATTTTTCCAGTACGCTTTTTTGTTTGGGCGTCCGCTTCAACAGCTCGCTATCGATAGCTATGCCCGCGCCAGTCAAGGCATAGCGTTTTTCTGCTTGAATAACGACTGATTTTCCTTGGCGTAGCGCCACCGGGAAAGCCGCGCTGAAAACTTCGCCCAAGGGATGATGGTAATACCGACTGGCCCAATGCAGCAGCGCCAAGTCTTTTGTTGATAATAGCGGCTTTTCGTCCAGTATCCGTTCGACGCGTTTTAATTTACCGATTGCTACATCGCTATGCTGAACGCACTCGACCAGAAAGGCGATTTTTTTAGCTTTCCCAAACGGCACTTCCAGGCGAATGCCCGGTTTGATATGAGTCGGCTCAAACTGTTCCGGAGCGAGATAGTCAAATAATCGATAAACAGGAACGGCAATGGCAACCCTGAAAATCAGCTCATTCCCGTTTTGCAACTTGGCCATAATGTTTGAATTATTTTTGATGTTTTAAGGCTAAGTCTCTATACGATTTAGACTATTTGAGTTACCCACAGAATCTGTGGATAACTCTGTGTAAAAATAGTTTTTAACAACGCTTACTAGCGGTTTTTATTACAGTTTTGTTAATTTGAACACTTTTTATGCACTATTTTGTTTTCGTTATTTTTCAATTACTTATTGTTTTTTATGTCGTAAATACCGGCTATTTTGTGGCTTGCATTTCGGTTTCGCTTGCCAACCGTCCAATGTGTGGATTTCTTCACAAATTTTAGCGTGACCGCCAGCAAAAACCGGTGGTCACTATTTACTTGGGCTTGATAAATTTAATCGTCATCCGGTCGCTTTCGCCGATAGCCTGATATTTCTTTCTGTCTTTATCCTTAAGCTTTAAAGCAGGCGGCAAAGTCCAGACGCCTTCGGGATAATCCTTGGTATCTTTACTATTGGCATTGATTTCGGATTTATCCAGAAACTCAAAACCCGCGTTTCTGGCCAGCGCAATCACATAGTCTTCAGTGACGTAGCCGGATAGCGCTTTGGTATCCTGCGGTTTTAACGTTGAATTTCTATGCTCCACGACACCTAAAATTCCACCGGGCTTTAATGCCTTGTACATCGCATTGAATACCGCGGCGGCCTGATCATTTTTCATCCAATTATGCACATTGCGAAACGTTAAAACCCGGTCAACTGAAGCCTCAGGGGCGATTTGCAAAAATTTCGGCGGCTGCAATACGCTTAACTCAACTTTGCCGTAAACTTTCGGCTGGCTTTTTATCTTTTTAACAAATTCATGCAGGTTCTTTTTAAAATAAGGCTCGTCGGCATCGGCTGAAAAATGCGCGGCATACAGTTTGCCGTGATCTTTTAGATAAGGTGCAAGAATTTCCGTGTACCAGCCTTCGCCCGGCCAGACTTCGACGACGGTCATAGTGTCCTTTACGTCAAAAAACGCCAACGTTTGCTGCGGATGCCGGTATTTATCCCGCTGCTTATGCTCTGCTGAACGCTGCTTTCCGTCGATTGCCTGATGTAAAGAGCTTGGCTTTTCTGCAGCGTGCGACGATGAAAAACTGCTTGCCAGCAAAAGTGCCAATAAAATACTTTTCATGCTATTTATTCCAATCAATATTTTTGTAGAGGAGACCATTCGCACGGCCGCGGCGCGAGCAAACAATGAAACTGCTATCCAGCGGGTCTTGCTAAAAACCAAACCAGCAGGTTTGATTACGCCCCCGGTCTTTAGCTTCATACAAAGCCACATCGGCGCGGTGCAACACTGCTTCGCCATTAATATCATCACCCGATAGCGTAGCTGCGCCGATGCTGACGGTAATCTGCACCGGGCCTGCGTCATGGTCGATAACGGTCTTTGCAACTTGCTCGCGCAAGCGTTCCGCCATGATCAGGGCGTCATTCTTGTCAGCCCCGGACAGCAAAATAGCAAACTCCTCGCCACCCAGACGCGCAGCTATATCAATGGCGCGCGAGGTATTACGCGCTATTTCGGCAAACACCTTTAACACTATGTCGCCGGTGGCATGGCCGTAAGCGTCATTGACGCGCTTAAAAAAATCCAAATCCAGCATTAGCAACACCGCTGAATAATGGGGCAATCGCGCCACTTTCGCTCTTTCCAGCTCCAGTTTCTCCAAAAATACGCGGCGGTTAAATAGTCCGGTCAAAGGATCGGTGCTGGCCAATTTTTGCAATTGCGCTTCCATCTCCTTGCGCTCGGTAATATCTTCTTTAATGCCGACAAAATGGGTAATTTCGCCGGTACCGTTTTTTACCGGGGCAATGCTTAGTTCTTCGTGATAAAGGCTGCCATTTTTGCGCTTATTAACAAGCTCGCCGCGCCAATTTTGACCGGCCAGAAGAACTGTCCACATATCCTTGTAAAAGTCTGCATTCTGTAAGCCGGATTTGGTCAATTGATTCGGATTATTTCCCACCGCTTCTTCAGGGCTGTAACCGGTTAATCGACCAAAAGCCGAATTGGCCCATATAACAGTCGCATCTTTATCGGTGATAACAACGCCGTTTGCCGCCGCCTCCAATGCTGCGATCAGCAAGTTGTTGCGCGCCTCCATCTCGGTTCGTAACAATGCGTAACGAATCACCCGCGCCAAGCCATCATAACCGTAATCACCCTTGACCATGTAATCTACGGCGCCCGCCTCCAGAGTGGTCAGGGCAAAATCGGTATCGCCGCGTCCGCTGAGCACTACAATTGGCATATCGATCGCCATGACTCGCGCACTGTGAACGGTCGCCAAGCCTTCCGAATCGGGTAATGACAAGTCCAGCAGAATTACATCGAAAGACGACGCCGCCAAACAGCGTTGCGCATCAGCAAGCGATTGAGTCCAGGTTACCTCAAAATGCCCGCTCTGCGTTTGTCCCAGTTTCATTTTTACCAGGTGCGCATCACCGTCTTCTACCAGCAATACCCGAATCGCTTGACCTCGGCTCATAGCTTGTAACCTTGCGGTAAACGCACCAGGCTAAACCAATACTCGCCAATCTGCTGAATGGCCTTGATAAACTGCGACATATCCATAGGCTTGGTGATGTAACTGGTGGCGCCGAGCTGATAAGAACAGATGACGTCTTTTTCCACATCGGAAGTCGTCAACACCACCACCGGAATGCCTTTAAAACGATCGTCCGCCTTGATAACGGTTAGAAATTCGCTGCCGTTCATACGCGGCATATTAAGATCAAGAAAAATCAAATCAGGACGCGGCGCATCGGCATATTTTTCCGTCCTGTTTAAAAAATCCAGTCCTTCACGCCCGTCAACCACATGATGCAAATGCGCCAATACTTTGCCTTCTTTTAAGGCCATTTTCACTAAATAGGCATCAGAGGGTTCATCTTCCAACAGTAAAATTTCAACGAAGTGAGAGTTGCCGGTTTCGGTCATCATAAAATCTCTTGTCTGGATTGGGTTAGCATAAGCCGACATTTACGCAGGTAAATCAAATAACACGGTCGTGCCGCCGCCCGGTGTTTCCTGTATCGTTACCGAGCCGCCGCAGCTTTCAATAATGCGCCGGACAATTGCCAAGCCGATGCCCGTAGAATTTTGATCGTCATTGACCTGCAAACGCTCAAATACCCCGAAAACGCGCTCCCGGTACTCCGCCGGAATGCCGACGCCATTATCGGCAACGCGATAAATGACCCGGCCAGCCTTAACTTCGCCACTAATCCGTATATGCGGCGTAAGCTTAGAATGACGATAGCACAGGGCGTTGTCCAGCAAAATACTGAAAATATCTTTCAGCCGGGGACGATCGATATGAACGGAAGGCGCGTCATTGTAATCGACCTGCGCACCCGTTTCACGCATTAGCGTCGCCCTATGCTCCAGCAGGCCGGCAATAACGGCCGTAACAGCAACCGTTTCCATCGTACTGCGCGGCTGATCGGCGGCAAGATACAATTGAATATCGCGCACCAGAGCGCTTTGCCGTGCTGCGCCTTGTTCAATAAAATGCAACGAGGCTATAGCGTCCTCGTTTAGCTGTTCTGTAGGTAGGCGTGATTGCAAGCGTTGCGCAAAACTCACCAGACGCCGCGCCGGTTCCTGCAAATGATGTGCGGCAATACGCGTAAACTGTTCCAATTCGGCATGGGCGCGCGCCAGCTTACCCTCAATTTGCTTCCGCTCAGTAATGTCCACACACGAACCGATATAGCCGAGAAAAGTTTTGTCGTCAGTATAGCGAGGAACGCCGGTATCAATCAGCCAGCGATATTCGCCGTCATGATGCCGCAAACGGTATTCCATCGAAAAGGGTTTCCGCCGGTCAAAGGCCGTTATATAAGTATCAAAACAGCGCTGATAATCACCAGGATGCACCCCGTCTGCCCAACCATTGCCCTGTTCCTGCTCCAGGGTACGATCGGTAAATTCCAGCCAGCCTTTATTAAAATAGTAACACTGCTTATCCGTACCCGCCTGCCAGATCAGCACCGGCGCCGAATCCGCCAACAGCCGGAAACGCTGCTCGCTCTCACGCAACTGTGTCGTCAGTTCAGCGGCCATTTTAGCGGCATTAACATGCATACCCATGTAGGAGCGCAACAGCAAAAACAGCAGGAAACTACTGAGGAATCCCGCTCCCAAAATAACCCACATTTTGCTGTAATCAATACCGCCCTGCGTACCGGCGATCTTTTCGAACTGCAATGTCCACACCGTACCATTGAAACCGGTCTCTATTTCTATAATGGACGAAGGTTGAGCCGTCTCGACATAAGACGGTTCTGCATTGTTATACAGTAACTTGTCCGCTTGCACAGTGCGCCCGTCATAAACGCGAAAATGTACATGCGCCATCGTTTTTCCGTCAACATTCGGCGCCAGCTTATCCAGTAAATCATCCATGCGAAAAGGACTGTATACCCAACCGAATAATGCGGCCCGACGCTGTTCAACGGTATCGACAGGCCGGTTTCTTTGATAAACAGGCACATACATCAAGATACCCGCCTGCACATTTTCAGTCGATTCCTGTACCAAAGTCACCTTGCCCGACAGGATGACTTCATTATTATCTCGCGCCTGTTCCATTGCCGCGCGGCGTACCGGTTCGGAATACATATCATAACCAAAGGCGCGTAAATTAAGCCCGTTAAACGGTTCCAAAAAAATGATGGCGGTATAAGCATCGCGTCTACCTTCAGGACGCACCGCGTACTCAGGAAAACCTTCAGCGCGTAGCTGCGCCTGATGCGCGGCCAAGTGCCCGGCCGGAATCCAGACTGAAAAACCCAGACCCTGAATGCCGTTAAAGTGTTCATCACTGCGTAAACGCTGAACATAATGGCGCCATTCTTTACGCGTCACGGTATCCGATGAATCGAATAGCGCAGCGCCGCCCAACAATGTCTGCTTATGCGCCTCAAGCCTTGCCTCTATTTTTAAGCGGACTTCATCGCAATAAAAAGCAAACTTGCGATACTCATCCCGCTCTATGTCGAGTTTCCCCCAATAGCCCGCAAGCCCTGTACCGAAAAGCCCCATCAGCAACACCAGCCAGGGCAGCATGAAGCGCAGATAACGCTTGGCAAATAGTTTCATTATTTTTTTACGCTTGTTTCCAAGCTCCTGATTCGCGTGACGGGAAGCGTTGCAGAGACACGATTGATCGCATTTCTATTCCGAATTTACAGTATTCATAATAGGCAGCTCAAACCAGAACACACAGCCCTGCCCTTCGCCCGCCGATTCTACGCCAAGGGTACCGCCGTGACGTGATGTTCGACGATTTTGCGGCACAAAGCCAAGCCGACGCCGGTGCCGTCAAAGCGGCTGCGCGCCTGTAGACGCGAAAACACCTTAAACAATCGATCCCTTTGACTCGGCTCGATACCGATGCCCTGATCGCGCACTTCCACCCGTAACGATCCGGCGCTAATCGTTCCATGAACATCAACTTGCGGCGGTTGATTTTCGTCGTGATATTTAAGCGCATTGCCGATCAGGTTTTGCAGCAGGCGCGTTAATTCATCACGGCTGGCAAACAATTCAGGCCAATCGCCGGTCACTTTGATTGCGCCGCCGCAAGCACTGAGTTCAGGGTTAAGAAAAGCCAGCGCTTCATCTAAAGAGGCCTGACTGCTAAGCCGTGTTTTAGCTTCAAAAACACGGCCTATCCGCGAATAATCCAGCAACGACAAAATCATCGCATCCATGCGTTTTGCGCCGTTCACCGCAAAATCGATAAACTGTTGCGTTTCTTCACTCAGCTGGCCAGTCAATGCATTTTCAATCAAGGATAAATAACTGGTCACCATGCGTAACGGCTGGCGCATATCGTGGGATACCGCATAGGCGAATTGCTCCAGCTCGGCATTGGAGCGGGTCAGTTCGGCTTCGATTTGTTTACGCTCAGTAATGTCGTACAGCACCACCAAATGCATACCGGCAACATCGTTATGAATCACCTCGGCAGCAGTCACCAACACGATTTTAACGCTGTTGTTCTTGCAGCGAACAGCCACTTCCATGGGCGAGAACCCGGTCTGTTCCTGTTTGGCTTTTTCCAGTGTCGTTTGCCAGGCAGACTCGGCCCAGCGCCGGTAATCCGGATCAGGGTAAGCTTTCAGCCACCAGTCTGCCACCGTGGGAATATCATCTGTGGTGTAACCGAAGGTTTGCACAAACGCCGGATTCAGGAAGGTAATGTTCAACCGCTCATCATTCAACGCCATCGGCACCGGGGAAACTTCGATAATCGAACGGAATTTTGCCTCACTGTTTTTTAGCTCATCTTCCATTACCTTGCGCTCGGTGATGTCGCGCGCTGCGGCGAACACGCCAAGCACGTTGCCATTGCCGTCACGGTACACGCTGGCGTTATAAAGCACGTCGGTAACTTTGCCCGACACATGGCGAATAGCCAGCGGGTAATCGGTCACAAATCCCTGAGAAAACACCCGCTGATAGCCCTCCCGTGCTTTTTCGGGGTCGGTGAAATAGTCCGCGAAATCGCTGCCGATCAAGTTGTCTCGGCCCGCGCCGGTCACCTGTTCCGTGGCGGTGTTGACATCGGTAATCTTGCCCTCTGCGCTGATCGTCACCAAGGGATCCAAACTCGCTTCAATCAGGCTGCGGGCGTATTGAGAAGCGGCCAGTGCGACTTCTTCCGCCTTTTTGCGCTCGGTGATATTTTTGTGACTGACCACAACCCCGCGACATGAGCCGTGCAATGGCAACACATTCATATAAAACCAGTGTTGCTGATTGGGAGAATGGCACAGGTACTCTAAGTGAAACGTTTCCCGCTCGCCATCCAGCACCGCCGTAATGCCCTCCCGAACAGCGCTTGCCTCTTCGCCATAAGGTTGATTAAAGGCATTGTTACATGCATCCAGATAGTTAAATCCCAGCATATCCTGGCTGGATTTCAATAACCCGTTTTCTTGCGCAAATTGCCGCCATGCGTTGTTGGCGGCAACAATAACACCTTGCGCATCCAGCACGGCGATGTGCGAGGTCAGCGAATTAAGTACGCTGACATTAAAAGCATCGCTGTCGCGTAGCTTCTCCTCCATCTGCTTGCGCTCGGTGATGTCGGTAATGAATCCGTGCCAAAGCGTGGAGCCGTCCGCTTCTTTCTGCGGTAGCGCGTTGCCAAACAGCCAGCGCACCGTGCCATCGTCGAACTTGACCCGATATTCATAGCGCCACGGAGTCAAATCTCGAGCCGATTGCTGGATGGAGGCGCCAATACCGTCGTAGTCGTCCGGGTGAAGAATGGCAAGCACTTTGGCCCCATCCTCGCGAACTTCCTCCGGACTGACCCTGTATATATCATGGATGGCTTCGCTGGCGAAAGGGAAGCAGGAACTGCCATCGGGCCGCAAACGATATTGATAGACAACGCCCGGCACCCGGCCGGCGATTTTCTGAAGGCGGCTCAACGCCTCTTTCCGCGCCTCTTCCATCTGCTTGCGCTCGGTGATGTCGGTAGAAATTCCGCACAAACCGTAAATACTGCCATCCTCCCGGCGTAGCGGTTGCTTAACGGTAAAATAGGTGCGGGCAATGGCGCTACTATCCTTGTGGATATAAATATTCTCGGCCGCTGTACGCTCACCCAACCCAAGGACACGGCGATCATTTTCGCGCAATTTTGCCGTGGTAGCCTCATCAAAAAAAGCATCGTCTGATTTTCCGATGATATCTTCCAGCGCTTTGCCAAATACTTGCTGCACCGGCTGATTGGCGTACTGGTATTGATAGTTGCAATCCTTGATATAAATAAAGGCTTCGACACTGTCGAGAATGGTGGCGAGTTTATTTTCGCTTTCGCGCAAGGCATGTTCCGCTGTTTTCCTTTGCTGTATCTCGGCTTGCAGTTGTGCGGCACTGGGCACAGACAAGGCGCCGGGAATAACCCGCAGCATCAACACGGCGGTGGCAACCGAAATAATCGCAGTAAAGCCTTTAAGCCAGCCGTCCAGCCAATATAAAGGTATCCAGATCGTGATAGCCGACAGTAAATGCGTGGTGCCGCAGGCAACAATAAAGCAGGCAAACATGACAGCCAGCCCCGGATAGGGCAAATCTTTACGCCGCCGGATAAAATAAACCAGCATCAAGGGAATGGAATAATACGAGAGCGTAATCAGCAAATCCGAGACGACGTTCAGCCAAAGTAATACCGGGCTCCACGACAGGCAATAGCCATGAGGAATGAGGTCTTTAAGACCGAAAAGATCAATCAGTGATTGCATGTGTCAGGTACAGGATGAAATGTGGATTGTCAGGATCGGCTTAAATCCTGTGTACTGTCATAGAAGACAGGTCTCTAAAACCTGTTTTAAAGCCGATGCCCTAGCGATCATCCGACCCTTTATAATTCCAGATTTGCAGCAGGCTCAGGGTTGCCAGCATTACAAAAGCCAGCAATGTCCATTCAGGCATACTGAAACCCAGCATGGTCCAATCCACCTTGGCGCAATCTCCGGTACCGCTCAGCATTAACTTGACCGTTTCAAACAACGGGAAGTTTTGCAGCACATACTCCAGGCCGGGTCCGCATTCCGGCACCTTATCGGCCGGCAAGTGTTGTATCCAGACATGCCGGGTTGAAATAGCCGCGCCGCACAAAGCCGTTACCGCGCCTGATATGGCATAAGCGGTGACGCCGGTTTGTCCCGGATTATGGAGTGCGGCGCTTAAAAAAACCAGGCCGGTCAGCAAAATGGCAATGCGCTGGGAAATGCACAAGGGACAGGGATCCAGGCCTTGAACAAATTGGAAATAAGCGCCCATCGACAGTAAAAAAACGCAACCGAGGAAGCCCAGGAAAAACCAGATTCTCGGATTAAATCTCAACGATTTCAACATGATACACTGCCTTAATAAAGAATTTATTGTAACTACTCCGCTAATAATAGAACGCGGATGCCAAAAGTAGGTGCCGCCAGGCGACACTGATCAGACGGATTTGCTAGTTCCCAAGCTCCAGCTTGGGAATTCGGTGCCGGAAGCCCCGTCTCGCGAAGCTGGAGCTTCGCTATCTGGGTTCCCAAGCTGGAGCTTGGGAACCAGCGTAAATTTCGCCCTTCGCCCTTCGCCCTTCGCCCTTCGCCCTTCGCCTTTCGCCTTTCGCCTTGAACCTTACGTACAAGCCTTATACATTCCATCCAACACCAATGAATTCGGACTGACCACACCAATAATCTTGTTATTTTCAATAACCGGCGCCCTGACCAGATTATAGTTGGCAAATAAACGCGAACAATAGCGGATGTCCATATCGGGAGATACCGAAATCACCGGTTTACTCATGATTTCATAGACGTTGACCCGATCCGGCGCACGGTCTTTCGCCAACACATGACGGGCAATATCGCCGGAATTAATCATGCCGTATTCATCATCCTCATGGCGTTTATTAACAATAAGCACTGAGGTCTTAAGCGATTTCATCTTTTTCAGGGCATCTTCTATGGTAGCAACGCCGTCGATGGTGGCAAAGTCGGTTTTCATTACATCTTTGACGCGGATTACAATGCGTGGCTCAATCATATTTTGTCCTCAAGTTCATGGGTTAATTGTTCAACCTGATGCATGACGCCAACGGCATCTTCAACATCGATCTGAATGGCAATGCCGGTGCCGGGTTTGTTGTCGAATTGAGCAACTTTGGCAATGGCTTCCAGTATATGCCGACTAAGATGTTCTTCGACCAACATCATCAAGACATCGCGCTGGGTCTCCAGGGTCAGGCCGAAAAAGGTTTTCGATTGTTTCATGCCTTCGCCGCGAGCATTACTGACGACGGTTGCACCTTTAGCGCCGTTTTCACGCGCCGTCTCAAGCACCAGGTCAGTCTTGTCGTCTTCGACAAATGCGATAATTAATTTGAAATGCATGGTGTTCCTCAAGGTTTGGATGAAAGACCGCCTTTGCTAAGCCATTGCGCGATTTGCGCGTAACCCAGGACAGCGATAACGGGAAATAGACTGGCAAAGGCGATCAAGCCGAAGCCATCCAATAGCGGGTTGCGACCGGGCACCGTAGAGGCCAGTCCCAAACCCAATGCGGTAACCAGCGGCACGGTAACCATTGATGTGGTTACCCCGCCCGAATCGTAGGCCAGGCCAATAATCAGCTTAGGGGCGAACCGGGTTTGTATCATGACGATGAGATAGCCCCCGATAATGTATAAATAGAGTTCCGAACCGGTAACAATCCGAAAGGTACCGAGGGCAAGACCGAAACCCACACCGATGGCGACAGAAATTCTTAATCCCCAGGCCCGGATCGTGCCGCCTGAAATTTGTTCGGCTTTAAGTGCGACAGCGAGCAGGGATGGCTCAGCCAACGCCGTTGCAAAGCCAATGCTGGCGGCAAATATGTACACCCAGTAATAGGCTTGCCAGCTTGCGTTCTGCTCGCCGGGATTGATGCCCAGAAACACCGGCGTAGTCAGTTGCGACGCCATCAAACTTCCCAGCGGGAACAATGCTAAATCCAGTCCCTCCAGAAAAAAAACAATACCCAGCAAGACATAGAAGAAGCCGATAATGGTTTTTCGGGGATGAGCCAAAGGTTTTCGAATGACCAACAGCTGAAACCCGATAATAATAGCGGCAATCGGCAAAATATCGCGACAGGTTTCCAACAGCTTCAGCGCAAAATGCATTAACCACTCGATCATAATGACGACAACCGGAAAAATATCGCGGCAGGTTTCCAACAGCTTCAGCGAAAACTGCATTATCCAGTCGATCATATGGCCATCCCGTAAGCCATCACAAAAATCGTCGGCATCACCGACGCCAAGACCACAAGCCCAAAACCATCGGTCATCGGGTTACGGCCTTTGATTGATGTCGCCAAACCGACACCCAGGGCGGTCACCAGCGGAACGGTAATGCTGGACGTAGCGATGCCGCCGGAATCATAGGCGATGCCAATGATCTCGACAGGCGCGAAAGGCGTCATGATGGCAATACAAACATAACCGAAAAAAACCGGGTAATACACCGGCCAGCCCCGGATAATTCTCAATACGCCGACCAGAATGGCAAGACCGATAGACAACGCGACGGTAATGCGCAAGCCCAGTGCATATCCGGCCTTTGCCGCATCGGTTTGTTCTATCAGCTTGCCATTACTCGCAATGTTTGCAGCTTTTTCGGCAACCGCAATCAGCGCCGGTTCGGCGACCGCCGCGCCAAAACCCAGACAAAAGGCAAAAGTGAGTAGCCAGAACAAACTGCCTTTGCGGGCGAGCGCATAAGCCATCGATTCGCCGATTGGGAACAGGCTTTGCTCAAGCCCGTGAACAAACAGGGTAAGGCCGAGAACAACGAAAAAAGTGCCCGCGATTAAATTACCGACATCGGGAATAGATTGTCGGATAACCAAAACCTGGAACACCAAAACAACCGCAAGGATAGGCGCCAAGTCCAGAAAACTGGCGAACAGTTGTTTAATAAAAGGATTTTTAAACATCCAGGTCCTTTATCCGGGTTGAATTCGCCAAGCTCAACATTGCTCGACCTCTTTTTTAAACGCTTTTATTTCCCGTGAAGGCCCCATCACCACCAGAATATCTCCCGCATCCAGGCGGTGCTCTTTTTCGCCGATTGCAAAATGCAATTGATCGCCTAATTCCCTATCGACAACGCCGATCAAAATCAGATTATGTTTTTCATTCAACTTTAAGTCGCTGGCTTTGGTGTTTTCCAGACAGGAGCCTTTAGGGATTTCTACTTGCGCCATATTCAAGTCATACCGACCGAAAACAGTATTATCCAGAATATTGCTGATGTCCGGTTTGGTTAACATTTCGTGGGTTTTCCTGCCGCAAATCTCATAGGGATCGATGATCTTATTCGCGCCTGCGGCCAATAATTTTTCAGCGGATTCAGGGTCGTCAACAATAGCGACAATGGTAATGTTTTTATCAATCGCCCGCGCTGAAATAGTTAAAAACACATTGTCGAAATCCCTGGGATAAAAACAAAACAGGGTATCGACATCAGCGCCTATGCCTATCGATCGAAGCGCATCGTCATTGCGAAAATCAATGACTGTGGTGTCAAAGCCTTTTTCTGCGACCAGCGCGGCTTCGGCATCGTCTTTCCCGATAAAAATAATGCTGCATTGCTCCGGATTCAATCGGCTCATCGCTTCCAAAGACATCACACCGTAGCCAAATACCGCAATGCGTTTCATCGTTTTCTCCCGCGTTTTAACCGGCTTTTTTCAATTTGATCACGGAAATAGTCGATAGAGTATTCCCTGCCTATAACGACCAGCAAGTCACCGTCCCGTAATACAAAGAATGACTCCGGATTAAAATAAAAATGCTGATTTTTTATCGGATAGCTGTTCTTATGTTTTTGATGCACCGGATTGGCGCTGATTATCCCCAGCAACATCAGTTTCCTTTTTTCAAAGTCAATCTCGGCGATGCTCATCCGCTCAATGAATGAACCGGGATGCACGCACAATGTTTCCATGATGATGTGGCTTTCCTCACGGATAATGCCCAAAATCGCCTCAAAAGCCACCGGCTGACCGATATATTCGGCGACCACCATGCCGGCTATTTCAAACGGCTGGATAACATTGCTTGCGCCCGCCTGATAGAGTTTTTTTACATTATCCTGATTGTTGGCGCGGGAAATAATCTTGATACCCGGGTTTAAATGCCGACTGGTCAGCGTGATATAAACATTGATAACATCATCGCCGGTCGTACAGATAACCGCCGTTGCGCCGTTATTAATACCTGCGTTCTGGATCACGCCGTTTTTGCTGGCATCCTCATGGATAACCAGATAGCCCAAGCGCTTTGCTTTTAAGACGTTAGCTTCTTTGGGATCGATAATAACAAAATTCAGTTGGTCTTTTTCAAGTTGTCTGGCGATATGCTGCCCTACCCGGCCAAATCCGCAAATAATAATAAAGTCATCAAAGCGGTTCAAGGCGGCGTAAGTACTGTTTTCGCGCAACTCGTCCATCTCCTCATTAAATGCCGTAACGATGATGGAAACCAGAAAAGACAAGACGCCCAGACCCACCAGAATCAATACCATTGCAATGATGCGTCCGCCGGTCGTCTGCGGTGATATATCGCCATAGCCGACGGTTGCCACGGTAACGACCGCCCAGTAAAACCCCTCGAACAGATTTTTTACCTGCCCGCCATTAGCGGGGTTTTCAAACAAATAAATGGCCGTGCTGCCGATAAACACCAGAAAACCCAAAAAAATGCCCAGCGTAACGAGCTCGAAACGCCTGCTGACCAAGATCCTGGCAAATACTTTGATGCTGTTAAAATAGCGGAACAGCTTAAACAGGCGAAAAAGAAGAAATATCCGCATGACCCGCAACGGCCTGTAGGTAGGCAAAATAGCGAGCAAATCGATCAAGGCCAGAGGGGTAAAAATATACTTTATTTTCTTGGCAAGAATGATTCCGGCAACCTTGCCCAGACGAAAAGGAACATTCAAATATTCGGCCTTTTCATAATGCTCAAGAATGATTTTGTGATTGTCGCTGTACAGCCAGCCCCGCAACAAATACTCGGCGATAAACAGACTGATTACGCAACGCTCGAACAACACCTCGCTTTCGCCCAATTTATGATCCACTTCGTAAATCAGCAAAAAAACGCTGAGCATCACCAGGCAAATCATAAACACATCGAAATATGATTTAAGCGGGCTGCCGGCATTCTCCAACAGGTCATAGAAAAACAGCTTGGTGCGTTGGTAGCGCTTCGATGCTTTCAGGAAGTAAGCAAAATAAACAATCAGTCGTGTGAGCATATTTCTGCCGGCAAGCCTTGTTCAATGGTTAACGATTGTGTGACGGTATGGACTTCGTTGCAGTTCAAACCATCCCGAAAGCATGGCATATCTTGCCGATGTAATTTATTCATGAGGCTTACTAATTTCCGGCTTGGCGGTAAGATAACGTTGTTTAGGACTGGAAGGTTTGTCGGGAATGGTTAGAGCCAATCAACTCTTCTTCAAGCGTGTCGGTCAATTCGCGTTTGAGTTCGATACGGTTGGATTCTTGCAATTCTTGCTTAATCATGGCTTTTTAAACTTCACAACCTTGTTCAAAGGACTCAGGTTGATTTCATCGATCACTATCTGCGCCCGCGAATTCAGCACGTAGGACACCGCCTCGGCGACATCTTCCGGCTCGATAAAATTGCTTGGTTCATCGCCCGGCTCGAAAGACAGTTGCTCGAAAAACGCGGTTTTGACCATGCCGGGATTAATCAGGCAGACCCGCACGTTGCTTTTGCCGCACTCTTCGCGCAAGGCTTGGGTAAAACCGCGCACCGCGAACTTGGCGGCGCAATACATCGCGCCTTTGCGACTGCCTTTCAGAGCCGCTTCCGATCCGATAAAAATCAAATCGCCGTGATCTTTGCGCTTTAAGGCGGGCAGCAGCGCCTTAACCAAAAAGGCTTGGCTGGTAAAGTTCAGGGTCATCAGGTCTTCGATTTGCGCATAGGAAAACTCTTCCACCGAGCCGAACTGCCCCCGCCCGGCACACAGGACCACCGCATCGATTCCGGGGAAGGCTAGCTCCAGTTCGCGGATTTTTTGCGGGATGTCATTTAACCGGCTTAAATCCAGTTGCACGGGAGTGAAGCTCTCCATCTGCCGGATAAACTTGGTGCTATCACGGGACACGCCGATGACATGATAGTCCTGTTGCAATAAATTCCTGGCGATGGCGCGGCCGATGCCGGAGCTGGCTCCGGTCACCAGAACTGTGCGTTTAATAGGATTCATAACTAACTTCTCATTAAAAAATGTTCACCACGAACGACTGCAAGGATGCAGGAGGTAGAGCAATGCAGGAGCAATTGCCGAGACACGAAGAAATAAAACTTCGTGTTCTTCGTGTCTTCGTGGTAAATACAAAACTTTTCATCGCCTGTTTATGCGAAGTTACGTGCATGGGAAAAATTTATCGGCTGGAATGTAGTTTAAGATTTGCTCGGTGCAATAATGCATCATCTCCTGCTCCAGTTCCTGCTTGTAGGAAACCATGCCTTGCAGGCTAATCAAGGGGCCGGCAAAGAGTTTTTCTTCAGGATAAAGTTTATGCACTTTTTTAAAAAAGTTCTCCGGCAATCTGAACACGCCAAGGCTGACCGAATGCAGCCGGTTTAAATCGATACGGGAAAAAACCTGCTCGAACAATTGCCGATACTGCTCTCGGTAGCCGGATTGATAAATCAGCGGATCGAAACGCAACCCGATTTGCCAGCCGTGTTCCTGCAATTTGCACAATGCATCCAAACGACGCTGCACCGACGGCGCTTTATCCTCGACTTTTGCGGCGATTTCATCCGGCGACAGGCTGAACGCCACGATGCAGCGGGGTAGCGGCTCGCGGTTTAACAGGCTTCTGACCTGGGTGCTTTTGGTTCTTAACTCCAGCCAGGCATTGGGCAGCGTTTCAAAAAACGGCAAGAACTGCTCGGCAAAGCCGGTGACCGGCTCCAAGGCCAGGCTGTCGCAATCGTAGCCGGAAAAAAAATGCAGGTTTTCATCAGGTGAATCAACGCACAGTTGCCGGATGTCTTGCTGAAAATCCTCGTAATTGACAAACAGCACGTAGTTCGCCGACTGATACATGCCCTGCAAAAAACAGTAACGGCAATCGTACAGGCAATTAAGCATGTGCGAAAAATAGTAATTCCTTTCCGCCCCGATGCCGTAACCTACGGGCGCAGGCAGCGCATAGTTTTTATATTTTTCCGCCAGTATCAGGGCGGGCTGCTGCTTTTGCAGGCGGAAGTTTTGCGCTTTCGGGTTAAACACTTCGCCGTATCGGCCGCAGGTTATTTTCCTGGCTTGCGGGAAGCGCGCCACGATGTCCAAAACACGCGGGTGTTGCAGGATGGCTTCTTCGATGTAAATGGTTTCAATCATATAGTCATAATGGAACGCGGATGACGCTGATAATTATGATGAACGCGGATAATTCAAAAAAAATCGTAACTATCCATCGAAGCGGAAATCGCGGAGAACTCGTCCCTCTCCCGCTGGAGAGGGACGTTGTGCTTCGCGCTGAGTAGTTACGAAAATCTTACTTAATCATAACTATCAGCGTCATCTGCGTTCTATTTTAATAAATTTATACAGGTTTATCGTTTGATACACCTACTGTAGCACAGCTTGTCAGCTTAAAAGTCTTGTGATTTATCACACCGACCTTATATAGGGTAAAATACTTTCAACTCAACCAACACATTATCAACCATGAAAACAAACAAGATAGGTTTTATCGGCGGCGGCAATATGGCGTCCAGCCTGATCAGCGGATTGATTGCCAGCGGCCATGCTCCGGAACAGATTTGGGTGTCGGATATTAGCCCGGACACGCTAACCGCCCTGAAAAACCAGCTAAACGTAAACACGTCGGTAGACAATGACGATATCATTAATGCAGTCGATGTCGTGGTCCTCGCGGTCAAGCCGCAGACGCTGAGCGCTGTAGCGCAAAGCATCGCCGCGCAAATTCAGCAAAAAAAATCGCTGGTGGTATCGATCGCCGCCGGCATTAACCAGAACAGCTTGAGCCTCTGGCTAGGCGCCGATACCGCCATCGTGCGCTGCATGCCCAACACCCCGGCGCTGGTGTTGACCGGCGCTACCGCATTGCATGCCAACGACAAGGTGACAGGCGAACAACGCGACCTGGCGGAAAACATTTTACGTTCGGTCGGCATTGCGCTGTGGGTTGAGGATGAAGCCGAGTTGGACGCGGTGACCGCCGTTTCCGGCAGCGGCCCCGCCTATTATTTCCTGCTGATGGAAGCCATGGAAAAAGCCGCTTTGGAACTGGGCCTGAGCCAAGAGACCGCGCGTTTGCTGGTGCAACAAACCGCATTGGGCGCAGCCAAAATAGCGCTGGAATCAGCCGAATCACCTGAGCAGTTACGCAAGCGCGTCACCTCGCCCGGCGGCACCACGCAACGGGCCATAGAGACTTTTGAGCAAGGCGGTTTTACCGAGCTGGTTTCAAAAGCGTTACACGCGGCACGAGACCGCTCTATTGAAATGTCTAAACAAATGGAGAATTCATAATGGATTCTAGCTACATGACCGACCCGGCTATTTTTGTAATCGACTCGCTGTTTTCACTGTATATCCTGGCGGTGCTGCTGCGCTTTTTATTGCAATGGTGCGGCGCCGATTTTTACAATCCTATCTCCCAATTCCTGGTCAAGGCGACGCATCCGCCGTTAAAACTGCTGCGCCGCTTTGTGCCGTCTATCGGCAAGATTGATACGTCCTCGCTGGTGCTGGTATTCGCCCTGCAAACACTGGCCGATTTTTCCATATTGCTGCTGAAAGGCGTCGCGATCAGTATCGGCGCATTGACCATTTTATCGCTGACCCAACTGGTGTCGTTGCTGATCAACATCTTCATCTATGCGGTATTTGCCAGAGCCATCCTCAGCTGGATGAATCCCGGCTCGTTTAATGCCGCGTCGTCTATCTTGTACAGCCTGACCGAGCCCGTGCTTAACCTCTGCCGCAGATTCATTCCCGACTTGGGCGGCATAGACTTGTCGCCGTTGGCCGCGTTAATGCTGTTGCAGCTGGCGAAAATGGTCATACTGCCGCCGTTGCATCAATTAGCCAGCTTGATCGGTTGAACTGGTACCATTGGGAACATGGAGTTTTAACCTTGAATCTCCATGTTCAGCCCAAAGCCAGCAAGGATGAATGGGCGGGGCTGCACGGCGAGCGCTTGAAGTTGAGAATCAAAGCCGCGCCGATCGACGGCAAAGCCAACCAGCACCTGATTGCATTCATAGCCGATGAGTTTGGCGTCAGCAAATCGGCCTGCAAGCTCATAACGGGCGAATCCGGGCGGGAAAAGCGCATCGCCATTAATTCGCCAAAGAAGCTCCCCTCCCTGCCGGATTCCCTGCACTTCGATATTTCCTTGTAACGGTTGCGTTTTGCATAAATACGAGAAGGTTCAAGACTAAAGAACGGCTTGTTTTTTCGCCTTGCGCCTTTTGCCCTTCGCCTACTCTTCAGTATCTGCTATCTTTATAATTTATTTTTCTTGAAAAAATCACACCTCAGCCATGCAAGCACGCACTTTTTCAGTCAGTTTTTTTCTAGTTTGTTTCCTTTGTCTAAGCAGTCAGTCCGCATTTGCCAAAAAGATGTACCGATGGGTCAATGAGAATGGAGAGACCATTTTCTCCGACCAGGTGCCGCCGGAACAGTCTCAATTGCGCAGGGAGTCGCTAAACGAAAAAGGCCGGGTTGTTGAAGTCACCGAAAAGGAAAAATCCAAAGAACAGCAGGCTATCGATAACCGGCTGAACGCCCTGAAAAAAGCCCAGGAAAAAATCATCGCCCAGCAAGCGGCCAACGACAAAGTGCTGCTCAGCACTTTTCGTAATGTGACGGACATGGAAGCGAGCCTTTACGCAACCTTACAGTCTCTGGATGCGCAGCGAAATGTGGCTCAAGGCAATTTAAAACGCGTAGAAGATCAACTGGCATCCCAACAAAAGAAAGCCGCAGAACTCGAACGTAACGGCAAAAAAGTGCCAAAAAACTTGCTGGACGAGATCAAGCAAACAGAAGAACAGATACAAGTCGCTTATGCCGAAATAAACAAGCAAATCGAAAAAAAGAATCGCGCTAAAGCCGAATTTGAAGCCAACATTGAACGCTTTAAATTCTTAACCCAGGAAAATACAGATCCATCGAAAGCGACTGACAAGACAGCACAAGCTAAAGTCGCCGATGAGATCGGCCTGTATGCCTGCGAAACCGATGCGCTATGCGTAAAGGCCTGGACTAACGCGCATGACTTTATCAAAGCCAACGCCACGACACCGATTGACACCGATACCGACAAATTGATTATGGGCCGCGCGCCCGCAAACGACAGCGACCTGAGCTTGTCGGTTTCAAAAATAGAAGATGAAAATAAAAAGCAGCAGCTTTTTCTCGATATTCACTGCCGGGAATCATCGCTGGGTACTGAGCTTTGCGCCAGTCAGAAGGTGCGTGATATAAGGTCGGCGTTCAGGCCGTATATTGAGGCTGCGGTAGGTAAGTAAGTAACGGATATTACGCTCGTAGTATAAGTTCACCACGAACGACTGCATGGATGCAGAAGGTAGAGCAACGCAAGAGCAGTTGCCGAGACACGAAGGGCACGAAGTTATGTAAGATTCACATCGTGCACCGTTTTTCACCCCAAGCTCAATAAATGTACGCGGGGCCTAGCCTACTTGGTTACAATGAATGTGCAAAACACCGCAAATGCCGGAAAATAGTGGGGCAGCAACAAAGCCTGCCCGTTCTACTTGGCTATAACCATTTAAAATGGGAACAATTATGTTGAACTATCAAGCCACTGAAAATACTGTAAATTTAACTTTTTCTAAAGAATATCTAAATTCTCGGGAATTATTGCGGCTCATAGAAATATTACGCATTAAAGAATTGCTCTCGAAAAGCCAAATGACCACCGACGATGCAATGGCGCTTGATGATGAATTAAAAGAAAAATGGTGGCACGAAAACCAAGCCCGTTTTTTAGCAAAAATTCAATGAAGCCGATTATTGTCGATACCAATATCGTATTTTCGGCATTGGTAAATAAAAACTCGCCAATCGCCTCGTTTTTGTTAGAGTCCCAACAGACTTTGTTAATGCCGAAATTTGGCTTTGTAGAACTTTTTAAGCATAAAGAAAGAATCTGCAAAATCAGCAAACACTCGCATGACGAAATTTTGGAAGTTCTTTATGAGCTTATCAGACATATCGATTTTTTTGATGAAAATACAATTTCCGTTGATGCATTGCAAAAATCTTGGGAACTGGTAAAAGACGTTGATCCAAAAGATATGCTATTCGTTGCGCTTACGATTGAAATGAATGGATTGCTGTGGACAGGCGATACTAAATTGCACTTAGGTCTTGAGGCAAAAGGATTTAACTCTTTTTTTGATGACTTTAATGTAAAACCAACCGGCTCGCAATGAAAGGATTTACCTTGTTAATCATTGTGTCGTTAGAGCCATAGTATGAGCTGACGAGAAGAAGGTACGCGTAGCGTACCCTACTTGGCTGGTTAAGTCATAAGACCATAGTCGCCGAGAAGGTACGCGCCAGCGTACCCTACCTGACTACTTGACTGTTCGTATAGCCACCAAAAGTTATGCCAACTTACCCTTTACTAATTTGACATAGTGCGAAAACACCCTAGAATTAACGTACAAAATAACCATAGTTTTGTACGTTATTAGCGAAAAAGGGGTACTTATCATGAAAACCATCACATCAACAGAAGCCAGACAGAATTTTAGCGCTATTATCTCGGCAGTAGATGAAGAGCCTGTCACCATTTTAAAACAAGATAAAAGTATCGCCGTAATTCTATCGTCGGCCAGATATAAAGAATTAGCAAGGCTGGAAGATATTTTATATGCCAAGGCGGCAGAACTGGCTATTAAAGAAGGATTCGCCTCCGATAAAGAAGCGCAAGATTTACTTGATAGCCTGTAAAAATGCGAGCGTATAGATTAACGAAGCAAGCCTTTAAAACGTTAACCTCGCTGGCAAAAAATGACCCGAAAACAGCAAAAAAGCTAAAAGAAGTCATAGGGAATTTAAGAGAAGACTTAATCGTTGGCGAGAGCTTACAAGGTTACAGTAAGTTTAAAAAAATTCGAGTTGGAAAATTCAGGCTTATTTATACGCTTCAAGATAAATTACTGTTAATTGCAATTATTGAGAAAAGGGAAACCGTTTATCAGACTTTCGAGCATTTATTTAAAAATTCTAGTTTCCTTGATATTGAATAAAAACTGCCTAAACCAAATTATGCAACGAAGCGAGTTCGACCAATACTTCAACGACTATCGGAAATACCTTCGTGAAGAGGTTCATCGCTTTCACGATCACATTACCGTTTACAGGCAAGTTCAGGAACTAAAGTACGATCAACTCGAAACCATGAATCTTGCGCCTGCCTTCTTCCGCGTCACTGAGGATGCCCTGTTCACCAGCATCGTCTTGTGGGCGGACAAACTATTCGACGAAAAGGGAGAGCGCGGTTTCTTTAACTTCTTGACATTAATCGAGAACAACCGCAAATGGCTCTCGGTTTCAGAACTTCAACGTCGTCGTACGTATCCTGATGACCATTGGATGCTCGAAGGACGAACACCGATCACCATATCTACGATAGAAAAAGACCGCCAGAAGATCCGCGATTTAGAAGCGCTCGAGAGCTTTCGTTTGCGTCGAGACAAGTTTCACGGCCACTTCGACAAAAAGTACTTCTTCGACCGAAGTCGCCTCGGAGCCGAGGCTCCCATCCGATGGTTCGATCTCAACGAAGCGGGAAAAGTCATGGGAAACATCATCAACGATTACTCCACGGACTTTGACGGAGTGAGTTATTCCTGGGAAACGCTCAACATCGGCGATCTCGAAGTACTACTAGACCATGTGAATCGAGGGCCGTAGGATTCGATGAAACACGAAATTTTTACCTCTTGACTTCGCTTCGTGCTCTTCGCGTCTCGGCAACTGTTCCATACGTGCTCTACCTCCTGCGTCCTTGCGGTCGTTCATGGTGGAAAAGTTTCTTTAAAACGAACCCTTAAGCAACAAAGTCCCAACCCCCTGATCGGTAAACAACTCCAGCAGCACCGCATGATCGACACGACCGTCAATAATATGCACGCTGGTGACCCCGCCTTTTATCGCATCGGTGGCGCAACGGGTTTTGGGGATCATGCCGCCGGAAATGGTGCCGTCGGCTATAAGTTCCTCGGTCTTTTTGATCGACAAGCCGGTCAGCAGCGCGCCCTGTTTATCCAGAATGCCCGGTATATTGGTCAGTAAAATCAGTTTCTCGGCCTTTAACTGTTCGGCGATTTTTCCGGCGACCAGATCGGCATTGATGTTATAGGAATGCCCGTCATCGCCGACCCCGATCGGTGCAATAACCGGGATAAAATCACTGGCTCCGAGCATATCGAGAACCGCCGGATCTATGCTGCTCACTTCGCCGACATGGCCTAGATCGATAATCTCCGGGGCAAGCTTGTCGCGGGGGGTAAGATGCAGTTTTTTGGCGCGGATGAAATTGCCGTCCTTGCCGGTCAAACCGACCGCTTTACCGCCGTGCATGTTGATTAAATTAACAATCTCCTTATTCACCAATCCGCCCAGCACCATCTCAACCACGTCCATGGTTTCGCTGTCGGTGATGCGCATACCGTCGACAAAGCCTGTGGTTTTGCCGAGCTTTTCCAGCAGCTGGCCGATTTGCGGCCCCCCGCCGTGCACCACGATCGGGTTTAAGCCGACCAGTTTCATCAGCACGATGTCCCGTGCGAAACTGTGTTTCAGTTCTTCATCAACCATGGCGTTGCCGCCGAATTTAACCACGATGGTTTTGCCTTTAAAGCGCTGGATATAGGGCAGAGCCTCAATCAGCACATCGGCGATCTGGTGAGCTGTTCTTTTTTGCATCATGTTGGTTTTCCGTTATTAAATTGATGTCATGTATTGTCCACGAAAAGCACGAAAAACACGAAAATGTCTAAAAGAGATGCACTGTAGATTATCGTTAATTCCCACGCTGGGGCTCTACAGATACTTGGGCAACCTGAAGTTTCACATCCCTGTGCCCTGGATCCGGGCAATCCCTGCCGGAATGACCTGCTCGGAAATACTTGGGCATAACAACGAACACTGGCAGTGGGAACGATGCAATATTTTCGTGTTTTTCGTGTCTTTCGTGGACAAAAATCTTCCCACCCTACAACCGGTGAATAATCCTGCCGGCCTGCAAGGTATGGGTTACCCGCCCTTTCAAGGTTTGCCCCCAAAACGGCGTGTTGACGCCCTGGCTTTTCCAGTTTTCCGAATTCACCTGCCAGTCGAGTTCCGGGTCGAAAATACACACGTCGGCTGAAAAACCCGGCGTTAACGCGCCGCTTTCTAAACGCAGCACCCGCGCCGGATTTGCGCTTAAGCAAGCGATGCCCTGTTCCAGCGTGATGGCGTGTTGCGTGACCAGTTTGAGCATTAACGGCAACAGGGTTTCCAGCGATGACATGCCCGGCTCGGTCTCCGGGAACGCCCCCAGCTTGGCATCCAGGTCATGCGGCTGATGGTCGGAACAGATGCTGTTAAGGGTGCTTCCGGCCAGTCCTTTTCTTAAATACTGTTTATCCGCCTCGGTACGTAATGGCGGCAATACATGATAGGCGCTGTCAAAAGGCGTCATGTCGTTTTCGGTCAGGTGCAGCTGATGAATGGCGACATCGGCGCTGACCTTCAAGCCGTATTTTTTGGCTTGGTGGATTTTAATCACCGAGCGCTTGCAGCTTAACTGGCCGAAATGCACGCGGCAACCGGTCAGCTCGGCCAATTCCAGACATTGCGCCAGCGCGATGGTTTCGGCGGCTTCCGGCGTGCTGGGCAAGCCGTAGCGGGTGGCGACTGCGCCTTCATGCGCGCAACCGTTATTACTCAGCCAAAAATCATTGGGTCGAAACATCAGCAATAAATCATGGCTGGCCGCATATTCCATGGCCCGTCTTAATATCAACAGGTTTTTCACCGGCTGATTGGCATTACCGACGGCAATGCAGCCCGCCTGTTTAAGCGACAACATGGAACTCAGTTCCGCGCCGTCCAGTTTTTGGGTGAGCCCGCCGACTGCATAGATTTGCGGATAATCGGCTTTTTCCGCCAGTTCCTTGATCAGCTCGACAACGGCAGGCGTATCGATGACCGGCACGGTATCCGGTTGCAGGCACAGGGTGGTGATACCGGCTGCGGCTGCGGCAAGCACTTCGCTTTTAAAGGTCGCTTTGCGGCTGTGGCCCATATCCCGCAAGCGGGTGCTCAAATCGATAAAACCGGGGCATACGATTTGATTTTCGGCATCGATGACGGTATCCGGCTTGAAACCAACAGGTTCGTCAGTCACGGAAACGATCTTGCCGTCTGCGATATAAACGGAACCGATGCGGTCTATGTTGTTTGCAGGGTCGATGATTCTCCCCTGATCTATGCGTAACATCATGCTGTCACTCCCTGCTTTTGCATCGCCATCGCCATGACTGCCATGCGCACGGCGATGCCGTTGCTGACTTGCTTGAGTATCACCGACTGCGGGCCGTCTGCGACTTTGGAATCGATTTCCACGCCCCGGTTGATAGGGCCGGGATGCATGACGATGGCATCGGGTTTGGCGATTTTCAGTTTCTCTTCGGTGAGTCCGAAACATTTGAAATATTCGCTCTCGCTGGGTAGTAGCGCCGAAGTCATGCGTTCTTTCTGCAAGCGCAACATCATCACGACATCAATATCTTTCAGCCCTTCGGTCAAATTATGCGACACAGTCACACCTAGACTTTCCACATGCGCAGGCAGCAAGGTTTTGGGCGCAATCACCCTGACTTCGGCCGCGCCCAAGGTATTTAAGGCCTGAATCTCCGAGCGCGCCACCCTGGAATGCAATATATCGCCGATAATGGCCACCCTGAGACTGGAAAAATCCGGCTTGATCTGGCGTATGGTAAACATGTCCAGCATCGCCTGGGTCGGATGGGCGTGCTGTCCGTCTCCGGCGTTAATGACGCTGATATGCGGTGCGGTCTGTTGGGCGATAAAGTGCGCCGCGCCGCTGAGCGCATGACGCACCACAAACATGTCGACAAACATGGACTCCAGGTTGCGTATGGTGTCGAGCAGGCTTTCGCCTTTTGAGGTTGCCGAGGTCGCGATATTCATGTTGATCACGTCGGCGGACAGGCGCGTGGCGGCCAGCTCGAAGGTCGTCCGGGTGCGGGTGCTGTTTTCAAAAAACAGGTTGACGATGGTTTTGCCGCGCAACAGGGGCACTTTTTTAACCTGGTGCTCGGACATACCGGCGAACGACTCGGCGGTATCGAGAATTTCCGTCAATAAGCTCTTGCTCAGGCCTTCAATGGTCAGGAAGTGTTTAAGTTTGCCTTCCGCATTTAATTGCAGGTTATCAGTCATTGCTTATGCCGCCGCTTCAATAGTTTCCAGGTGAACGGCCAAGGGTTCCGGCCCGGTCAGTTTGATCCGCTGATCGGCATTTAAGGTGATCCTTGCGCCGACGCAATCCGGGTTAAGCGGGATTTGCCTGCCGTCGCGCTCTATCAACACCGCCAAAACGATCTGGTTCGGCCTGCCGTAATCGAAAATTTCATTCATTGCCGCGCGGATGGTTCTGCCGGTATAAAAAACATCATCGATCAGGATAATGTCGCGGCCTTCAATATGAGGCGGCAACTGGCTGGGCTTTACATTGGGATTGACGCCGATTTGCGAAAAGTCGTCCCGGTAAAATGAAATATCCAGCAGCCCCAACGGTTCGCTGATATTTAAACGCCGGTGCATTTGCTCGGCAATCCACACGCCGCCGGTACGGATGCCTATCATCAACGGATTAACCAGCTGCCGCTCGTCGATAATGCGTTTTAGCTCGGCTTCCAGGTTATCTAATAATTCGGGGATTTTTAACACTTAATGGTCCTTTTTTGTAACTACTCAGCGTTACCAAATCAAATGGAACGCAGATGACGCGGATGAATATGATGAACACAGATAATTATAAATATTCAGAAATTACTGAAGCCGGCGTTTAAGCATAAGGCTCTTTCAAACAAGAAAAATCTTATTTGATCATAATTATCAGCGTCATCGGCGTTCTCGGCAACTGCTCCTACGTTGCTCTACCTCCTGCATCCATGCAGTCATATTTTTCTAACTACCCTATATGGGTATGCTCATTCAGCCAGGTTTGCAAGATAAGCTGGGCGGCGAGTTGGTCTTGCACTTCCCAGAGTTTGCTTGCGCTGACGCTGACTTCATCAAACAACAGTTGTTTGGCTTCGAATGTCGATAGAGTCTCATCCTGTTGAAAAACCGGTAGTTGATAACGCCCTTCCAGCTGTCTGCAAAATTTTAGCATGCGCGGCGTTACCGGGTTGTCCGAACCGTCGGCCTGCTTTGATATGCCGACCACCAGACCGGCGGGGCGCCATTCCTGTATCAGCTTGCCGATTATTTCCCAATTGGGGTTTTGATTAATCGAACGAATGGTTTGCAGCGGACTTGCGGTAGCGGTAGTGGTTTGACCGACGGCGGTGCCTATCTTTTTAGTGCCGAAATCAAAACCTAAATAGGTGTCGGCGTTAGTTTTGGCTAGTAAGGGGTCTTGCATGGTTTATATCGCCAAGGATGGTGTGTATGCCGCAGGCTTGTCTGGAACAAGCGCGGTGATCGCCAAGGATGGTGTGTATGCCGCAAACCTGCCGGGAGCAGGTGCGGCGTCTGGTTTGCGTTCAAACGAATCCAGCATGGAATCAGCCATGTCCTGCCGGAGCGGTCAACTGATTAATATCAATGCCGATCTGGTCGGCGGCCGCGCTCCAGCGCAAGTTGACCGGCGTGTCAAACAGAACCTGCTTGCCGGAAGGCGTGTTAAGCCATGAATTATCCATGATTTCTTTTTCCAATTGCCCTGCGCTCCAACCGGCATAACCTAAAGCAATCAGATACTGCTCCGGGCCTTCGCCTGCGGCAATAGCTTCAAGCACGTCTCGGGACGTCGTCAGGGAAATAGTCTCTGAAACAGCCATAGTCGCATGCCAGTCTCCGCCTGAAGTATGCACCACGAAGCCGCGTTCCTGTTGCACCGGGCCGCCTGCAAAAACGGGCGTTTCAGCCGCAGCGGGCGCCGTGACTTTTATATCCATCTGTTTGAAAATTTCACCCAACTTCATGTCTGTCGGCCGGTTGATGACAATGCCTAATGCACCGTCCTTATTGTGCTGACACAAGTAGGCAACCGTATGAAAGAAATTGGGATCCGCCAGATTGGGCATGGCGATAATAAACTGGTCGGTTAAGTAAGTAGCTTGGTTCATGGATATTAGTATCAAAGTTTATGATAACTTAAGCAAATGTTTATAGCGTGGTCATGCCTGATTCATCCGAAATTTTCTAAACCCTGGCATTACCAACCTCGTAGGCCGGAATAAGCCTGTTTGAGCGGAAGCGAAAACAGGTGTTTCCGGCGCACACCGCGCAAATCGCCGGAAACGCCCACCCAGCGCTACCGCTTGGGTGGTCTTATTCCGGCCTACGTTACTGCTTATCGCGAGGTCATGCCCGATTCATCAGAAAATTTCCAAACCCGGGTAATCACCAGAACATCCAGTTCTTTCTGCAGCTCTACGGGTAATGGCGCAAAGGGCGCACTCATCCGGACAATTTTTTTAGCCGCCTCATCCAATGCCGGATTTCCCGAAGATTGGTTGATGCGTATGCTGTAAATACTGCCGTCTGCTTTTATTCCGACATCCATGGTCAAAGTGCCTGAAAAGTTTTTCTTGGCCGCCACTTCCGGGTAGTTAAGATTGCCGGTACGCTCCACTTTGTCTTCCCAATCTTTCATGTATTGGGCGGCGACGTATTTATGGGCGCTGACCGAGTCAACAAATTTTATCTTGGTTTGCTCGGCAGTTTGCTGGTTAAGCCTGATTTCGGTGCCCAATTGCGCAATTTGTTGCTGTAGCATTTCCGCCGTCAATTGCGGGTGTTTTTCAGTATGCTGGCCGGTATCCGGTTTGCTTGCGGTCACGATCTTTTTTTCCGCTTTTTTCTGGGTGATCAGCTTTTTCGCCGCTTTGGGCTCGCTGTGTTCGGGCTCGCTCTTTTTTACCTGCTTGGCCGGGTTATTGCCTTGGCTGGGCAGTTGTTGCGGAGGCGGCTCCGGCTTCTTGCTTTGTTCACCCGCACCAAGCTGATTTTCCTGAGCCAACAATTGCGCCTTTTCAGGCGCTTTTTGGGTCGGCATATTAACCAAGGTAATATCAATAGACCGGCTGACTTGCTCCGGTTGCGGCGCGGTGAAATTTATCCCCAGTCCGATCACGACATGAATGACGGCCGCTAAAAATAAGGCAATCAATAACGAATCGTTATTAGACAGCGGCGCAGGTGGATCAAACATTACCTGATTTTCTCTCATTGCAGGGTCGTTTCAATATGATCCATTAATTGACCGCAAATATTCAAGCCAAACTGGCGATCCAATTCCTGAACGCACGTAGGGCTGGTGACATTAATTTCGGTGAGCGTATCGCCAATCACATCAATGCCGACAAAAACCAGGCCTTTGTCCCGTAATGTAGGCCCGACCTGCTCGGCAATCCAGCGATCCCGATCGGTTAATGGTCGGCCTTCCGCCCGTCCGCCCGCCGCCAGATTGCCCCGGGTTTCGCCTTGGGCGGGGATACGCGCCAGGGCATAGGGTATGACTTCGCCGTTAACCAGCAAGATACGTTTATCGCCGTCGACAATTTGCGGCAGATATTTTTGCGCCATCACGTAGCGGCTGTTGTACTGGGTCATGGTTTCCAGAATCACGCTGAGATTGGGATCGCCCTGGCGCAAATGGAAAATAGAGGTGCCGCCCATGCCGTCCAGCGGTTTTAAAATGATTTCGCCCTGCTCCAGCAAAAAGTCCCTGATTCTGGCAGGCTCCCTGGCAACCAACGTTTCCGCGCAGCACTGCGGAAACCAAGCGGTAAAAAGTTTTTCGTTGGCATCCCGCAACGACTGCGGTTTGTTGATCACATAAACGCCCATGCTTTCCGCACGTTCCAGCAAGTAGGTTGCGTAAATATATTCCTGGTCGAAAGGCGGATCCTTGCGCATCATGATCACATCCAGCTCGTCCAGAGGAATGTCCTGCTCCGCCGTAAACTCGTGCCATTTTTTTTCATCGCGCTGAACTTTAATCGTCCGCGTTCTGGCATACGCTCTGCCGTTTCGGAGGAACAAGTCGTTTAGCTCCATGTAATGCAGCTCCCAGCCTCGGGATTGTGCTTCGAGTAACATGGCAAAACTGGTATCTTTCTTGATGTTGATATGGTCGATGGAATCCATGACCATGCCGAGCTTAATGGGCATTATTTTTTCCTGATGATTACTTTAGGCGAAAGGCAAAAGATTCAAGGCGAAAGGCCGCTTCTTTTGCCTTTTGCCCTTCACCTTTCGTCTTATTTTATAGATTGTTATTTACCTTGAAAAGATTTTTTGGTATAAAGCTCGGCTAACTTTTGAATTTAGGCACGCATTAGGGGTTAATCATGTCCAGAGTATGTCAAGTAACAGGCAAACGCCCAGTTACAGGTAACAACGTTTCACACGCTAACAACAGAACTAAAAGACGCTTTTGTCCGAATCTGCAACATCACAGATTCTGGGTAGAGAGCGAAAACCGCTGGGTTCGCCTCAGAATTTCCACCAAAGGCATGCGTATCATCGACAAGAAAGGTATTGATGCCGTTCTTGCGGATTTGCGTAAAGCCGGCGACATCTCTTAAGAGGATAAAAAAATGCGCGATAAAATTAAACTGATTTCGACCGAAGGAACCGGACACTTTTATACAACAACAAAAAACAAACGGACTATGCCCGAAAAAATGGAGATCAAAAAATTTGATCCTGTTGTTCGTAAACACGTTATTTACAAAGAAGCAAAAATCAAATAATTATTTGGCTTTAACAACTTCTTTTCGGTTTGCGTTCCTGAAGCGCCTGCTTTTGGCGCTCTCGGCAACTGCCCCATAGGCACAAACCCAGCATATCGTAACCCGGCATCCGCAATTCTGACTGCCGGGCTACCCTGCCGCTTTTATGCCCTGAGGGCAACCCGACCTAACCTCCTTTTAGCTTATCCAGTACCTGGGTTAGTTTCTCCATCTGCTTGTGCAATATTCGACATTGCTTTTCAGCATGTTGTTTGTCAAATTCCAGTTTTATGCACTTATCATTGAGCTGTTGGTTGACACTTTTGAGCGCTTCATTTTCAAGCTTAAGGGCGCTTACCTGATCTTCCAAGATATTGGCGTACTGCTTCCTGTCATCACTTTCAACGCGACCTTCACCGGAAAGATGCGTTTCATTTTCCGACTCAGCCGTAATATTCGGCTTTATCTCTGGGGATGGTGCGTATGCAGCAAGACTTTCCATCCCACCGCTCAAAATCATCGCGTCAATTTTATGCCTGAGCAATAAAAATGCAGCGGCTTCACTGACCTTACCATCCTGACAAACGACAACGACAGGCCTTTCATGGCTCATTGCCTTAAGCTGCATCCTTAAGGAGAAAAAAGGCGCACTAATACTGCCATCAAGATGCTGGTTTTCATAATCATCCTGCGAACGAACATCCAGCAAAACCGCGCCCTGTTTTATCGCTTCCTGCATTCCCGCATAATCGACAAACTTTAAAGAAGGCTCTTTAATTAAGGATATAAATTGCTTTTTGTCCAGGCGCAATAAAACGATATCCGTCAACGCCGTAATGGTCACGTTTCTGGGCGCGCCGGAAAGCAATGAGTCTTCGCCAAACGTATCGCCGTTTGCCAGCTGAGCTAATTTAATTTCTTTTGCGTTGGGTGACGGCTTACGCGTTAACAGGCATTGCCCATTTTTAATCAAGTAATAATAATCCCCAATGCCGCCTTGTTCGAGTATGGTTTCGCCCGTTTTAAAATGAACGACTTCCAAACTCATTAAGATTTTTTGTAAATTAGCGGGGGGAAGACGTTGAAAAATAGGCGATCTCAATAACGCTGTCATCCAGTCGTCTGGATCGCCCTCAGTCTCGTCAATGACCATGTAACTGTTGTCCTCTTTATAAGCAAGGGAGAGTGGATTATTAACAATATCAGCATTCAGCCGCAAAAAACGCACTCTTCCGTTCGCGACTGCATCAATTTTTCTTGGGATCTGGTGCGCCAACGCAAACTTGGCGGAATCACTGCCAGCGGCAATGACTTCAACAACCAGTCCAGCCGCCTGAAGAGTAACCTCACCACTTATCAGATAAACAAGCTGGGGGGATACATCGCCTTTTTTAAACAAAAAACCGTCTTGTATTTCTTCGACCGTCATTTCAGCGCATAGCGCATTAAACCGAGCGCCCGGCAATGTTGCGAGCGGAATTAGTTTACGAATAATCAGCCCATCTTCAGAATTGACATCTACGGTCATTTAAATATTTTAAGCAAGATAACGGTTAAATGACAGTGCTGATTGTTTAAAAAAATCTACTTTAACATACCTTGTATTAAACATTTTTACTCATATATTATAGATTGTGCATGTTTCACAAACACCGGAAAACCATGATGAATACTAAATCAGTAAAGCAGTTGTTCTTTATAACTTTATTACCCGTGTACTTTTGCATCGCCCCAATTGCACAAGCGGGTTTGCCGCCCTATGCCGACGGACAGGCATTGCCGTCTCTGGCCCCCATGCTTGAGCGCAGCATGCCGGCGGTGGTCAATATTTCAACCTCGACCAATATTCTGGTCAGTGAAAATCCACTGATGCAGGACCCGGTTTTCCGCCAATTTTTTAATGTTCCCAACCAACAGCAGCAGCGGCAACAGCAAAAAAACAGCCTGGGCTCCGGCGTCATTATCGACAGCCATCAAGGGCTGGTCCTGACCAACAACCATGTGATTGATAAAGCGGACAAAATTACGGTGACATTGAATGACGGCCGCCAGCTTTCAGCTAAATTAATCGGCACCGACCCTGAAGCGGATGTCGCTATCATCCAGATTGCTGCCGAGAACCTAACCATGCTGCCGATTGCCGATTCCAGCCGACTGAGAGTCGGCGACTTTGTTGTCGCTATCGGCAACCCGTTCGGCTTGGGGCAGACCGTAACCTCCGGCATAGTCAGCGCCTTGGGGCGTTCCGGCCTGGGTATAGAGGGCTATGAAGATTTTATCCAGACCGACGCCTCGATCAACCCCGGCAATTCAGGCGGAGCGCTGGTGAATCTGCGCGGCGAACTGGTTGGCATGAACACCGCAATCCTCGCTCCCAACGGGGGTAACGTCGGTATCGGCTTTGCGATTCCGGCCAACATGATCATGACCATCAAGGAGTCGCTGGTCAAGCACGGCGAAGTTCGGCGCGGCTTGCTGGGCGTAACCACACAGGACCTGACGCCCGAGCTGGTCAATGCGTTTAATTTAAAAAACAAACAGGGAGCCGCGATCAGCCGGATAGAAAGTAACTCACCCGCCGCAAAAGCGGGACTTGAGCCGGGCGACATCATTGTTGCGGCGAATGGCCGACCCATTAAAAGCAGCCATGACATACGCAATATCGTCGGCCTGATGCAAATTGGCGATAAAGTTGAGCTGGAATACTTCCGCGACAACGAAAAGAAAGAGGTTACCGCAACAATCGGCAAGCAGGAAATGCCGCAACTGGCGGGAGAAAAGCTGCATCGGGCCTTGCAAGGTACGCTGTTAAGCACGCCGCTAAAAAACCAGATCGAAGGTGTTTTGATAGAAAAAATCGACACGGCCTCTACTGCCTGGCGTGCAGGCTTGCGTCCCGGCGACGTCATCGTGTCGGCAAATCGCTATCGCGTCCGCAATCTTGAGGAGTTACAACAAGTGACTGATCCGAACGGCGCTTTGCTGATTAACATCCAGCGAGGACAGGAAGGATTCTTTGTTGTGTTAAAGTAATCAGATGAAAGACGAAGGGCAAAAGGCGGAAGAGGCACACTTTCGAACCTTGCGCCTTCGCCTTTAGCCCTTCGCTCTTCGCCTTTAAAAAAACATGACTACAGATAGAAACTTCATCCCCCTTAACATTGCGATACTGGTCGTTTCCGACAGCCGCACCGATGCCGACGACGTATCCGGCAAAACGCTGGCGGAACGCGCAGCCGATGCAGGTCATCAGGTTATCGAAAAGAAAATAGTGCCTGACGACATTTATCAAATCAGGGCGGCTGTTTCAAACTGGATTGCCTCAGACAATATTAATGTCGTGATCAGCACCGGCGGCACCGGCGTCACCGGCAGGGACGGCACGCCTGAGGCGGTTGCGCCGCTACTGGACAAGCTGCTGGACGGTTTCGGCGAAATCTTCAGGATGCTGTCCTATCAGGACATTAAAACCTCAACCATCCAGTCCCGAGCGATTGCCGGAGTCGCCAACGCGACCTACATCTTCTGCCTGCCCGGCTCATCGGGAGCCTGTCGCACCGCTTGGGATGCGCTGATCAAGGAACAATTGGATCACCGCACCCGCCCCTGTAATCTGGTGCAGCTGATGCCCAGACTGATGGAAAAATGATGAAATCGATCTTTTTATCGCTCGGCGCGTTAAGCGCATTAATCGGCGTCGGCATGGGCGCATTCGGCGCTCACGGCTTAAAAACCATCATCAGTCCGGAGATGCTGACCGTCTACCAGACCGGCGTGACCTATCAAATGTACCACGCGCTGGGCCTGATCGGCGTTGCGCTGATTCACCGGCAAGCGCCCGGCTCCAAATTATTACACTGGGCAGGATGGCTGATGTTCGCGGGCATATTGCTGTTTTCCGGCAGCTTGTACGCTCTGGCACTACTCAATCATACCTGGCTAGGCATGATCACCCCCTTCGGCGGCGTTTGCTTTTTGGCAGCCTGGCTGTTAATCGCGCTGTTCGCCACCCCAAACATCAGATCTTCCGATCACAACAGCAGGTATAAATAATGCGCGACCCTAATCCACAAACCATCTATCTAAAAGACTACACCGTCCCCGAATACCTGATTCACAGCGTCGCCTTGAATTTTACCCTGGATGACGAAAACACCCTGGTCAGCTCGCGACTCACCCTGAGCCGCAATCCGGCCAGCCAGTCGCGCGACACATCGCTGACCTTATCGGGTGAAAACCTGAAACTGATGCGCATTAATCTGGACGACGGCACAAATCCGTCTGGAACGGATTTGCATTTACCCGAAGGGCTCTGGGCAGGACAGCCCAGGGTGAATGACTTAAGCAAAGATCAATACCTGCAAACCCAGGACTCGCTAATCATTAATGCTGTTCCGCAACAACAACGCTTTGTGCTGAGCATCGAAAACGCGATTAACCCGAAAGCCAACACCGCCCTGGAAGGTCTGTATCTCTCCAACGGCATGCTCTGCACCCAGTGCGAGGCGGAAGGCTTCAGGAAAATCACCTATTTTCTGGATCGCCCCGATGTGATGACGCTGTTCACCACAACCTTGGTCGGCGACAAAGACCGTTATCCGGTTTTATTATCCAACGGCAACAAAATCGCCCAAGGGGAATTATCGGATAATCGCCACTGGGTAACTTGGGAAGACCCGTTCAACAAGCCGTGCTATTTGTTCGCGCTGGTTGCAGGACAACTCGAATGCATCGCAGACCGCTTTACCACGCAATCCGGCCACGACATCGACCTGCAAATCTTTGTCGAAAAACACGACATCGATAAATGCGACCATGCCATGGAATCGCTGAAAAACGCCATGCACTGGGATGAGCAGGTGTATGGCCGCGAATACGATCTGGATTTATACATGATCGTCGCCGTCAGCCACTTCAACATGGGTGCGATGGAAAACAAAGGGCTTAACGTATTCAATACCAAATTCGTGCTGGCCCGGCCCGATACCGCGACCGACTCGGATTATGAGCATATCGAAGCCGTCATCGCTCATGAATATTTCCATAACTGGACCGGCAACCGCATCACCTGCCGGGACTGGTTCCAGCTCAGCCTGAAAGAAGGCTTTACGGTGTTCCGCGACCAGGAGTTTACCGGCGACCGCACTTCCAAGGCCGTTAAACGCATCGAAGACGTCAACATGCTGCGCACCCGTCAGTTTGCCGAAGACGCAGGGCCGTTGGCGCATCCGATACGCCCTGACGCCTATATTGAAATCAACAACTTTTACACCTTGACCGTGTATGAAAAAGGCGCGGAAGTGGTGCGCATGATCCGTACGCTGGTCGGCGCGAAAGGCTTTCGCAAAGGCAGCGATTTATATTTTGAGCGTCATGACGGACAGGCAGTGACTTGCGATGATTTCGTCAGCGCCATGGAAGCCGCCAACGACATCGATTTGACCCAATTCCGCCGCTGGTACGCCCAGGCCGGAACGCCGCTATTAACTGCCCGGCAGCACTATGATCCATCCGCACAAACCCTGACTTTAACTATCAGCCAAAGCTGTCCGCCGACGCCTGGACAAGCGATTAAAGAACCGCTGCATATTCCGGTCACTGTGGGTTTGCTTAATAAAGACGGCTCCGTCGCGCCTTGCAAGCTGCAAGACGGCGATCAAGCCTGCGATGAAGTCATTCTGCAACTCACCCAGTCCGAACAAGCCTTTATCTTTGAAGGTTTAGCCGAGCAGCCGGTGGTTTCTATCTTAAGAGGCTTTTCAGCGCCGGTTAAACTGGTAATGGAACGCAGTCTGGAACAGTCGGCGTTCTTGTTAAGCTACGACAGCGACACCTTTAATCGCTGGGAAGCCGGGCAGCAATTGGCCGGACAGATTATTATGGGACTGATTGCCGATCTGCAAAACGGCAGGGACATGCACGTCAATCCTATTATGATTAATGCCTTTAAACAGGTGCTGGAACAACCGTGGGACGACTTGTCGTATTTTTCTTTGCTATTAAACCTGCCTTCGGAAACTTATCTGGCCGAACAAATGCAGGTTGTCGATGTAGAAGCCATCCATGCCGCCCGCGAATTTGTCACGCTGGCTTTGGCCGAGCAGCTGCAAACACAGCTCCAGGCTTTATACCTGAATAATCATCGGGATGAGTCCGGCAAATTCGACGCCGGCGCAATCGGTCGCAGACGCATCAAAAACACCTGCTTAAGCTATCTAAGCAAGCTGGAAAACAAAGACATTCATCATTTGTCCCAGCAGCAATTCAACACCGCCAAGAACATGACCGATCAAATGGCGGCGCTGACGGCCATTGTCAATAACCCGCATCCTGCCAAACAGCAGTGCCTGGACAGCTTTTACCGCCAATGGCAAGCGGAAGCGCTGGTTATAGACAAATGGTTTATGCTGCAAGCCTCCAGCAGCATGCCCGACACCTTTGCGACCGTGCAGGCGTTAATGCAGCATCCTGCGTTTGACTTAAAAAATCCAAATCGGGTCAGGTCATTGATCGGCGCATTCAGCCAATCCAATCCGCTGCATTTTCACGCGTCCAACGGACAAGGCTACCGATTTCTCGCCGACCGGATTATCGCGCTGAACACCTTGAATCCGCAGATTGCCTCACGCATGGTCGGCGCGTTAACGGCGTGGCGAAGATATGACGAAGGCAGGCAAGCGTTGATGAAAGCGCAACTGGAACGGATTATAACCACCGAAGCGATTTCCAAAGATGTTTACGAAGTGGCCAGCAAAAGCCTAGCTCAGCAAGCACAATGAAAATCGGCGTCAAAAATACATTGATGGCAAGCGGGGCGGGGTTTGCAACCCCGCTCCTAACGTTTGCGCGCCCCCTAAGTAAAGTCGTTACACCTAACCAACGCAAAACGTTTCGGACGGGGCAGCATGCCCCGTCCAGCGTGGTATCTTTCGCGCTTTTCGTGTTTTTCGTGGACAAATCGCGGTTTTTAGCATGACAGGACATACCAAAAATGTATTGATTACCGGCGCCTCTAAACGCATAGGCGCTGCTTGTGCGCGGTTACTGCATAGCGAGGGCTGTAATATTTTTCTGCATTACCGGTCTTCGGCAGCGGAAGCGCAGCAGCTTTGCGATGAATTGAATCAACAGCGCCCCGGTTCGGCAAAAATCATGCAGGCCGATCTGCTGAACATGAGCGAGTTGGAAGCTGTTGCCAAGGGAGCTTGTCTGGCCTGGGGCGGTATCGATGTGCTGGTCAATAACGCCTCCTCCTTTTATCCAACGGCTATATCCAATGTGACCGAACGACAATGGGATGAGTTATTAGGAGGCAATTTAAAAGCCCCGTTTTTCCTGGCGAAAGCTCTGGCGAAAACTTTGGCCGACAATAAGGGCTGCATCGTCAATATTATCGACATCCATGCCGAACGGGGCTTAAGCGGTTATCCCGTGTACAGTATTTCAAAAGCCGGACTGGCCGCCATGACCAAGGTTTTAGCCAAAGAGCTGGGACCGGCTGTCAGGGTCAATGGCGTGGCTCCGGGAGCGATACTCTGGCCTGATAACGATCTATCCGAACAGGCCAAACTGGAGATACTGCAACGGGTGGCTTTAAAACGTAGCGGCGAACCGCTTGATATTGCCAAAGCCGTGCTTTTTTTGATTAAGGATGCCGGTTACATCACCGGCCAGATACTGACCGTCGATGGCGGACGCACCCTATTTTGTTGAAGCCCAGGACGGTGCGACGCGCTTTTGCCTGAGATCGCTCTTGTCGAATTGTTCCCAAAGCTCGGCGTAGCTGATGTGACTGACAGGATGTTGCAAACTTGGGGCAATTTCGGCCAAAGGCTCAAGCACAAAGGCGTAATGTTCAATTTCATCCCTTGGTATTTGCAAGCGGCCATCATTGACAATCAGGTCGCCGTATAGAATCAGGTCCAGATCAAGGGTGCGCGCCGCAAATTTTCGGCTGTCGCGCGTACGGCCATTATCCAGCTCAATTTGCCTGAGTTGCTTGGCAACCGCTTTCACTTCCAAATCGGAATCGAAACCGACCACAAGATTGTAGAAAACATCGCCTGTAAAGCCGACCGGTTCTGATTCATAAATACTTGAAACCGTTAGTTCGCCAAAAGTTTGTTCAAGCGCCCGCAGGCTGGCTGGGATATGTTCATCCTTGTTTATGTTGCTACCGATGCTGATGTAGCCTCTGGTCACGATGTTCTTTCTCCACGCTCAATGATAATGCCGACATCACTGGCGCCGCGGATCGCGCCTTTTTTATTCAGGGTTATTTTCACCCAAGGCACATTAAATTCGTTACGGATAATGTCGGCTATTTCTGAAATTAATTTTTCAACCAGCAAAAACTGGCTGGCCTCAACAAAAGAAATAATGCGGTGAGAAACGGTTTTGTAATCAAGCGTGTATTGAATATCATCGGTTTCAGCGGCTTTTTGAATATCAAAAGCCATCTCAATATCAAGAATGACGGTTTGTTTGGTCACTCTTTCCCAGTCATAAATACCGATGATAGTTTCAATTTCCAACCCGCCTAAAAATATGATGTCCATTGTGTTTTCCGGTTATGATGCGTGTTTTTTTAAAAGCGGTAAGTATCAGGGAAACGCCCTTTGCTTACAAGTTCTGATGATGAAAAGGTTACTCAATGGTTGAATGGTTGTTTGTTCCGGCTGCCTATCTGATAGGCTCAATTTCCAGTGCAATTATTATTTGTCGCCTGATGGGCTTGCCCGATCCTCGCGAACAGGGTTCGGGCAATCCCGGTGCGACCAATGTGATGCGTATTGGCGGAAAAAAAGCGGCGGCGATTACCCTGCTGGGCGATTCGCTGAAAGGGTTAATTCCGGTCTATGCCGCGAATGTGCTGGGACTGTCCGCCGAGTTAGTTGCGGCGACCGGCTTGGCGGCGTTTATAGGCCACCTTTACCCGATATTCTTCGGCTTTAAGGGCGGCAAGGGCGTTGCGACATCGGTCGGCGTGTTGCTCGGTTTTTTCTGGGCGCTTGGTCTTGCGTTCATGGCAACCTGGTACGTGGTTTATAAGTTGGGCAAGATTTCATCCTTGTCCGCGTTAGTCGCATCGACCCTGTCGCCGGTTTTTGCCTGGTTCATAGTCGGAGACGAAGCTATCGTTGCGGCGTCCGCAGTGATGACGGCTTTCTTGTTATGGCGGCATAAGAGCAATATTCAGCGGCTGCTGGCTGGGGAAGAGTCGAGCAAGGCTAAAGGCTAAAGGCTAAAAATCATGCGGGTAAACAATGTTTAGTCAATATTCCACCTCGTAGGGTACGCTGTGCGTACCATTTGATTACCTAAAGGTACGCACAGCGTACCCTACATGACTGTTTAACAAAAAACTTATAACCGGGGAGTCGCTATTTTTGCGAAAGCTTTTATGGGCATCCTTGCCCAACAAGCGGCAAAAGCTACGCGACCGCTAATGCCTGCGGCTGCCCCAGCCGTCCTGCTTCTTTCGTTGGATACCCAATCAAGGGGTATCCAACATCATTCTCGCAATGACTCGACGCGATTTCGGAAAGCCTGCATTTTCACTACGCAAAAAACGCTTCGTGAAAACACATGCCCTATCGCTTCTGGGGACTACTCGACTCCTGTCTCGCAGCGAATGAACGTCGTCTACCGTATCACATACCCAAATAATAAAATCTACATCGGTCAAGATCGCACAAACAGCATCAATTACTTCGGAAGCGCCTCAAGTGATCTCATTGCCCGAGACTTCACACCAGAACAACGGCGGAGCTTCACCATTACACGCCAAATCCTGTGGGAATCTGAAAGTGCTTCAAAAACAGAAGTTACGCAAAAAGAGATTGAGTTAATTCTACACTACTGCTCAAATAACCCATCCATAGGGTACAACCAAACCCCTCCTTTTAGGCCATTGAAAACCAAGTTGTGAGCTCAATTAAGTTAGCAAGCTTGTTTTCTTCTTTCGCCTTGTACCTTTCGCCTGATCTAATCCAACTCACTAATCGGCCAACGAGGCCGAGCATAAATTTCCAATCCTTGTTGCTGTCCCGCCATCAATCGCTGACAACCGGCATAGGCAATCATCGCGCCGTTATCGGTACAAAATTCGAGCCTGGGAAAATAAAGCTGGGCGTTCTCCTTAGCAACCATCTGGGTCAAACTGGCGCGAATTTGCTTGTTGGCGCTGACGCCTCCGGCAATAACCAATCTTTTCAGGCCTGTTTGTTGCAAGGCCCGCTTGCATTTGATGCTGAGCGTCTCCGCAACCGCCTGCTGGAATGCGGCGGCGACGTCGGCTTTATCCTGGTCGGTTTTGCTTGAGGCGTTGATGGTATTCATGGTAAATGTTTTTAAACCGCTAAAACTAAAGTCTAATCCGGGACGATCGGTCATCGGACGAGGAAATTTAATTTGCGGCGTGCCCTGTTCTGCCAATGCAGACAGCTTCGGCCCGCCCGGATACCCCAAGCCCAGCATTTTCGCGGTCTTGTCAAAAGCTTCACCGGCGGCATCATCAAGGGATTCACCTAATAATTGATAGCGACCGATACCCTCAACCTGCACCAGCAGGGTATGTCCCCCGGAAATCAGCAACGCAACAAATGGAAATTCCGGCGGATTTTCTTCCAACATCGGCGCCAACAGATGCCCTTCCATGTGATGAACGGCAATCGCCGGAACTTGCCAGGCCCAAGCCAAGCTTCTGGCCGTTGCCGCGCCAACCAATAATGCCCCCATCAGCCCCGGCCCTGCGGTGTAGGCAAGGCCATTAATGTCGCTGCTGGTCAATCCGCTTTCCTTTAGGCATTGCTTGATCAGGGGCACTAATTTCCGAATGTGGTCACGCGATGCCAGCTCAGGAACAACACCGCCATATTCGCTATGCATGTCAACCTGGCTGTACAAAAGATGGCTACACAAGCCGTATTCGGAGTGATAAATGGCGACGCCGGTTTCGTCACAAGAGGTTTCTATGCCTAAAACGTACATTGAGTTTTTGAAATTTATAAAAGTAAAGGTATAATTAAGGGTTCTGTTTGTTCAGTGAATTGAAAGATCCTAACTTTATTAAATATTAACATATTCGGGAATAATAATGCCGTCAGTAAAAATCAAAGAAAACGAACCATTTGATATTGCGATTCGCCGTTTTAAACGCGCTTGTGAAAAAGCGGGTGTATTGGCTGAAGTGCGTCGTCGCGAATTTTATGAAAAACCAACTGCAGAGCGCAAACGCAAAGGCGCTGCTGCTGTTAAGCGTCACTTGAAGAAATTAGCGCGCGAACGTTATGCGTTGAAAAACTTACGTCGCGGACGTCCTGCACTGTAAAACCAAGGTTAATACGATGGATTTGTTAACAGATCGTATCAAGGAAGATATGAAAGCCGCCATGAAAGGCGGCAATAAAGCACGACTGGGCGTGATTCGTTTGATTTTGGCCGCCATTAAGCAGGTCGAGGTCGACGAGCGCATTGTGTTGGATAATGAGCGGGTTATTTTGGTTCTCGACAAGATGCTCAAGCAGCGCCGCGAATCTATCAGACAGTTTGCGGACGCCGGTCGACATGACTTGGTCGCCATTGAAGAGGCTGAAATTCCGGTGATTCAGGATTTCCTGCCTCAGGCCCTGACCGAAACCGAAATTGATTCAATGGTTAAAGACGCTGTTGCGGAATCCGGCGCAGAATCGGTTAAAGATATGGGCAAGGTCATGGCTTTGCTTAAAACAAAAATGCAAGGGCGCGCCGATATGTCGGCTGTAAGTATTAAAATAAAGGCTGCACTAGCTGGATAGTTTTTTTACTGGTTTTTCCCGGCAATTGTTTTCGCATTGCCCCATCTCCTGCATTCGTGCAGTCGTCGGAGCACTGTGTGTCCGGTAGAATCCCTCGCGAATTTATTGATGAGCTGTTAGTGCGGGTTGATATTGTCGATTTAATCGATTCGCACGTCCCTCTAAAAAAAACGGGTAACAACTTTGTCGCCCGCTGCCCTTTTCATGCCGAAAAAACCCCCAGCTTTTCCGTAAACCGAAAAAAACAATTCTTTCATTGCTTTGGCTGCGGCGCCAGCGGTAACGCCATTAGCTTTCTGATGGATTTTAGTCACCTTGATTTTGTCGAGGCGATTGAAGACCTGGCAGGATTTGTCGGGGTCGACGTTCCCAGGGAGTCAACCGAATATCAGCCCAAGCAAAAGAAGGACGACCTAAACAGCCTGTATGCACTGATGGAACAGGTAGCCGCCTTTTATGCCGAACAATTACGGACTAGCGACGAAGGGAAAAAGGCGGTTGAGTATTTAAAAAACAGGGGCGTCAGCGGCGATTGTGCCGGCGATTTCATGCTGGGCTACGCGCCTGACGAATGGAAAGCCTTGGCGAGCCGCTTTGACCAGAAATTACTACTCGACGCCGGATTGTTGGTCAGCAAAGAGAGCGGCCAGCCCTACGACCGCTTTCGCGGCCGAATCATGTTTCCCATCCGGGACAAACGCGCCCGCATTATAGGTTTTGGCGGAAGAGTTCTTGACGATTCTTTACCCAAATACTTGAATTCTCCGGAAACGTCCCTATTTCACAAAGGCAAAGAAGTTTACGGCTTATATGAACTTCTTGAAAAGAATCCCAAACCTCAAAGGATTTTGATCGTTGAAGGTTATATGGATGTTATCGCATTGGCTCAGTTTGGCATTCATTATGCGGTTGCAGCCCTGGGAACGGCAGCATCGCAAGCGCACCTTGATTTATTATTCCGATTTTCCTCGGAACTGGTGTTTTGTTTTGATGGCGACAAGGCGGGACGGGAAGCGGCATGGAGAGCTATGGAATCGGCTTTTTCCAGCCTAAAAGATGGTCGACAGATTCGCATCATGCTGTTACCGCAAAATCACGATCCTGATTCGCTGGTGCGAGAGGAAGGGCTTGATGAGTTTATTGGTCGCATGCAGACCGCCGAAACCCTGTCGGAGTATTTTTTCGGACATTTCTCGAACGAGCTGAATCTATCCGAAATGGAAGGGCGAGCACAACTGGTAAACAAAGCCAAACCGTATCTGGAGAAATTGCCGGAAAGCATTTTTAAAGAAATGATGTTTGCACGACTAAAAGAATTATCCGGCTGGACCAATCTGGATGTTTTGGAGAATGCAACTACACTTGTTGCTAAACAAGATCGGAAGATAGCCAGAAATCGGCCTCAGGATGGCGGCAGGTTATCGTCGGCACGGGTTGCAATCGCCTTGTTGGTTCAGAACCCCAGATTGGCGGAACTGATTGAGCAGCGAGAGATCGACTGGAGCGGACTGGAATTTTCAGGCGCAGCCCTGTTTAAAAATATCCTGCAAATGATTGCAGACAAGAATCCGGCAAATGCAGCCGTTTTAATGGAGTGTTATCGAGATACCGCCGAAGAAAAACCCATAAAGGCATTAGCTTTACTGGATTCACAGGTTGCAGATGACAAGATAGAGGCGGTATTTTGCGACTCTCTGGACAGATTATTAACTCAAGCCAGAGAGACCGCTTTAACCGGATTACTGAATAAAGGCAAGACAGAAGGACTGGATGCACAGGAGAAAGAGCTGTTGCGGAAAATGCTGACAGCCAAAATTTTGGTGCCAAATAATAGGAATTCGTAGTATAATTCTCGGTTCGGCGAAGTCAGGTCGAGCAGAGTCTTCAGTGAGTAAATGATGAATCAAGAACAACAGCAGTCCCAACTTAAACAATTGATAGCCAAAGGCAAAGTCCAGGGTTACCTGACTTATGCAGAGGTTAATGATCACTTGCCCAGTGATATTGTTGATCCTGAGCAAATTGAAGATATTATTGGCATGATCAATGATATGGGGATTCAGGTTTACGAAGTTGCGCCCGATGAAGACTCCCTTATTACTGACTCAGCGGCTGTTACCACGGACGATGAAGATGCTGAAGAAGTTGCAGCTTTAGCTTCTGTTGATAGCGAGTTCGGCAGAACCACAGATCCAGTACGCATGTACATGCGGGAAATGGGTTCGGTGGAATTACTGACTCGCGCAGACGAATTGAAAATTGCCAAGCGCATCGAAGAAGGGCAACAGCAACTGGTTAAAGCCATTGCCCGCTCCTGTATCGTCGTCGAAGATTTCTTGCAATCGTTTGACAATATTTCCGGCGAAGAAGGCGGCATTCGCCTTACAGATTTGATCTCCGGCTTTGTCGATTTAAGCGAACCCGAGGACTTTGTCACCGCCCTGCCCGTGAGCGAGGATGTCGAAGAGACTCCGGCAGAAGAAGAGCCGAAAGGGCTAAATTACGAAGAAGTCAAAGAGAAAGTTGAGGCACTCAGGAAGCAGTTGAAAACGGCTGCCGCAGCAATCAAAAAGCACGGCTATTCGAATGACAAAACGGACAAAGAGTTTGAGGCATTAGCTGATTTGTTCATGGAGTTTAAATGGACTCCGCAATATTTAAAGAAATTAACGGCTATTATTCCTAATGGCGTTACCGCTGTGCGGGAACAGGAAAAGCTCATTATGGATATTTGCATCAATTATGCAAAGATGCCACGCAAGGAGTTTATTGCCTCTTTTCCTGAGCACGAGACCAGTTCCGAATGGTTTGATCAGTATTTGAATGCAGGAAGCAAGTATTCGGAAACATTGAAAGAGCGCGAAAAAGAAGTAAGGAAAGCCCAAAAAATATTGGCCGATATAGAAGCCGAGTATGGCCTGACCATTAGCGGGCTAAAAGACATTAATCGGCGCATGTCTATCGGCGAAGCCAAGGCAAGGCGCGCGAAAAAAGAAATGATCGAGGCCAATTTAAGGCTGGTCATTTCAATCGCTAAAAAATATACTAATCGCGGTTTACAATTTCTGGATTTGATTCAGGAAGGCAATATCGGCTTAATGAAAGCAGTCGATAAATTTGAATATCGCCGCGGCTACAAGTTTTCAACCTATGCGACATGGTGGATCAGACAGGCTATCACCCGGTCCATTGCGGATCAGGCCAGAACTATTCGCATACCGGTGCATATGATCGAAACGATCAATAAATTGAACCGAATTTCCAGGCAGATACTCCAGGAATTGGGACGGGAAGCAACACCGGAAGAACTGGCGGAACGCATGGAAATGCCGGAAGATAAAGTTCGCAAGGTATTGAAAATAGCCAAAGAACCTATTTCAATGGAAACACCTATCGGTGACGATGAAGATTCTCATTTGGGAGATTTCATAGAAGATGCTAAAGTATTGTCCCCGGTTGAAGCTGCAACGATTGCCGGTTTGCGTGAGTCAACACAAAACGTATTGGCGGGATTAACAGCAAGGGAAGCGAAAGTCCTGCGCATGCGCTTTGGTATTAACATGAATACCGACCATACGCTGGAAGAAGTGGGCAAGCAGTTCGATGTGACGCGTGAAAGAATCCGTCAAATTGAAGCCAAGGCGTTGAGGAAACTCAGACATCCTTCAAGATCAGAGCAATTAAGGTGCTTTTTGGATGGCGAGTAAATAATAGTTAGGGCCCTTAGCTCAGTTGGTTAGAGCGTCCGACTCATAATCGGCAGGTCGTAGGTTCAAGTCCTACAGGGCCCACCATACACAAGAAGGCTGCCTCGGCAGCCTTTTGTACATCTGGGTTTTACATTTTAACAAGGTGGTATCGTGAGCAATAATTATACTTTCACATCAGAATCAGTTTCAGAAGGGCATCCTGATAAGGTTGCAGATCAAATTTCGGATGCGGTACTTGATGCCTTATTGGCACAAGACCCTCGCTCACGTGTCGCTTGCGAGACGCTGGTAAAAACCGGCATGGTCGTTTTGGCGGGCGAAGTAACCACCAATGCCTGGGTTGACCTTGAAGCCCTAGTCCGGAAAGTCGTTTGTGACATTGGCTATGATCACGGCGACATAGGTTTCGACGGCCAAAGTTGCGCGGTTTTAAACGCTATCGGCAAACAGTCGGCTGATATTGCGATGGGCGTCGATGAGGGCGACGACCACGAGCAAGGCGCAGGCGATCAAGGCTTGATGTTTGGTTATGCCAGCAATGAAACCGATGTACTGATGCCCGCCCCTATTACCTATTCTCACCTGCTGGTTAAACGTCAGGCTGAAGTACGTAAAAATAAAACCTTGCCTTGGCTGCGTCCCGATGCAAAAAGCCAGATTACTTTCCGCTACGAAAATAACAAGCCCGTAGCGATTGACGCGGTTGTTTTGTCTACCCAGCATTCGCCTGAAATTGCTACCAAAGCATTGCATGAAGCGGTAATGGACGAAATTATCCTGCCGGTTCTACCTAAAGAATGGCTGCATAAAGATACCAAATACTTCATTAACCCAACCGGTCAATTCGTTATCGGCGGCCCCGTCGGCGACTGCGGCCTAACCGGACGCAAGATTATTGTTGATACTTACGGCGGCATGGCAAGACATGGCGGCGGTGCGTTTTCAGGCAAGGATCCTTCAAAAGTCGATCGATCTGCAGCCTACATGGCGCGTTATGTAGCAAAAAACATTGTTGCAGCCGGATTAGCCGAGCGTTGTGAAATTCAGGTTTCTTACGCGATCGGTGTTGCAGAACCTACCTCTATCACAGTTGAAACCTTTGGTACCGGAAAAATCAGTGAAGAAAGACTGGTACAAATTATCAGAGATACTTTCGACTTAAGACCCAAAGGCTTGATTGCAATGCTGGGCTTATTAAAGCCTATCTACCAAACAACAGCGGCGTATGGTCATTTCGGTCGTACCGAAGACTCCTTTAGCTGGGAAAAAACAGATAAAGTTGACGCATTAAAAGATGCTGCCGGCCTTTAAATAAATATTAAACACGGGAAACGTAATGAGCCAACAAGATTATAAAATTGCCGATATTGCCCTGGCAGAATGGGGTCGTAAGGAAATCAATATCGCCGAAACAGAAATGCCGGGCTTAATGGCTCTGCGTGAAGAATTCGGTGCGGAACAACCCTTAAAAGGCGCGCGTATCGCCGGTTGTTTGCACATGACTATTCAGACAGCGGTATTGATTGAAACCCTGACTGCATTAGGCGCAACCGTGCGTTGGTCTTCTTGCAATATTTTTTCTACCCAAGATCATGCCGCTGCGGCAATAGCGGCGGCAGGCATTCCTGTTTTTGCCTGGAAAGGCGAAACCGAAGAAGAAGCCGAATGGTGTATCGCGCAAACAATCGACGGTCTTGACGGCTGGCGTCCAAACATGATCTTGGATGACGGCGGCGACTTAACCGTCATGATGCATGAAAAATATCCCGAATTAATGGCCGACATTAAAGGCTTGTCCGAAGAAACCACTACAGGCGTATTACGTCTTTATGAAATGGTCGCCAAAGGCACATTAAAAGTCCCTGCATTCAATGTTAACGATTCAGTAACAAAATCAAAATTCGATAACCTGTACGGCTGCCGCGAATCGCTGGTTGACGGCATCAAGCGCGCCACCGACGTGATGATTGCCGGTAAAATCGCGGTAGTCTGCGGTTACGGCGATGTCGGCAAAGGTTGTGCGCAATCGCTACGCGGTCTTGGTGCAACAGTATTGATTACCGAAATCGACCCGATTTGCGCATTGCAAGCGGCTATGGAAGGTTATCGCGTAGTAACCATGGAAGAAGCGGCACCGCTGGCTAATATTTTTGTTACCGCAACCGGCAACTTTAATATCATCACCCATCAGCACATGGTTGCCATGAGAGACCAGGCGATTGTTTGCAATATCGGCCATTTTGATGCGGAAATTGAAATTTCCTCATTGCGTCAATACACTTGGGAAAACATCAAACCTCAAGTTGACCATGTGATTTTCCCTGACGGAAAACGCCTGATCATTTTGGCGGAAGGTCGTTTGGTAAATCTGGGTTGCGGCACCGGACATCCAAGCTTTGTGATGTCTAACTCATTCTGTAATCAGGTTCTTGCGCAAATGGAACTTTGGAAAAATGCAGCACAGTATGAAAATAAGGTTTACATACTGCCTAAAAAACTGGACGAAAAAGTCGCAAGATCTCACCTTAAACAATTGGGCGTGAATTTGACCGTGCTAACTGATGCGCAAGCCAAATACATCAACGTTCCGGTTGAAGGACCGTTTAAAGCTGATCATTATCGATATTGATACATTGTCGAGGTGCATGATAGTTGATGCCATGCACCTTTACGTAGTGCTTATTTGAGCGAGGATTCTTTGTGAAATACTACTTGCCGACTATTCGCAGTGACAAAGAAGGTTTCACTCAGCTGGCAAGGTTAAAAGACGCACTTAGTAATTCAATTGACGATGAGTTAATTATAGACTTTTCAAGATGCACTTTTTTTGATGCAAACATGGCAGCATCGTTGAAAGCAGTATTAGCCATCGTAACTGACAAATCAAAAACTGTATCTATAAAGGGATTACCTCAAAAAATCGAAAATATTCTTAGAAAAAATCAGTTTCTAAGCGAATATGGTTATCAATTTTTGCAAGATAACAATTTAACTACTTTGCCTTATCGGTGTTTTCAATTTTCTGATAGCTCTCTATTTAATCATTATTTAATTACACATCTTTCTGGTAAAGGAATACCTGAAATGAGTTCGGAGTTGAAAAAAAAATTTCGGCAAAGCATTTTTGAAATTTTTGAAAACTGTGCGACACACTCGAAATCGAGTCCAGGCATATTTGTGTGTGGGCAGTCTTTTCCTCGTCTTAATCGCCTTGATTTAACTATTGCAGATGCGGGTGTTGGTATTCGCACTAATGTGCGGCGTTTTCTTAATAAGCAAATTTCCTCTAGATACGCGATTCGTTGGGCAATAAAACAAGGACATACAACTAAAACAGGCTCTCAACCTGGAGGGTTTGGGTTAGCATTGCTTCAAAACTTTATCGAACATAACAAAGGTAAAATTCAAATTGTTTCTCGTAAAGGCTATTACGAGTTTAGTAATGGAAAAAAGAAATTTGAAATACTCGATGCAGATTTTCCAGGAACAACTATTAACTTAGAAATTAACACTAAAGATATTAATAACTATTGCTTAAGTTCGGAAATACCCTCGGAAGACATCTTTTGAAATTACATGAGAACCAAAAATGAGTAACGTAAATATAATTCGAGTTTATGACATTGTGGGCGGTGGTCTCTGCGTTTCATCTGATGATGGTCAGTTGGTACATGATAAGATTGCAGAATTATTGCGTAAAAAACATAAGGTGACCATTTCCTTTGAAAACGTGGATACTTTAATTTCAGCATTCCTTAACGCTGCGATTGGTCAGTTGTATGGTGAGTTTCCTGAGGAAGAAATTCGCACTTATCTTTCTGTTGAAAATATGGTTCCAGAAGATAAGGCGCTGTTAAAACGTGTTATTGATAACGCAAAAATTTATTTCGAAAATCGAAAAAATTATGATGCCGCATGGAAGATTGAGGTGAATGATGAAGAATAAAGCATATAACCTCAGTAATTATAATTTCGTTAAAGATGAAACTTTACTGATTGATACAAATATTTGGTTATATCTCTTTCCCGCACCATCTGATAGTAGACGTAGTATTACAAGACAATACTCCTCAGCATTTAAAGCCATACTTGATACAAAGGTAACAATTGTTATTAACTCACTTATTCTTAGTGAATATTTGAATCGTTATTGCCGAATTGAGTGGGAGGCGTTACACAAAACAACTTACCCTAAATTCAAGGATTTTCGCCAATCAGCTGATTATAAGCCGGTTGGTCAGCAAGCCGCATCGTTTGCAAAAAGCATATTGAAGTTTTGCTCTAAAAAAGATGATGATTTTACTGACGCTAATATTATTCAAATATTAAGCGATTTTGAATCTGGTATTACTGATTTCAATGATGGATTAATTGCGGATTCTTGCTTACGTTATAGTTGGAAGCTGATTACTCATGATGGTGATTTTTCCGAGGGTGGTATTGAAGTGCTTACTACCAATCCAAAACTTATCGCTAATTGCTTGTAAATTTTAAAGTTGTTGGAGTGATAATTAAAATTATTGTTCATTTTCTGAGCGCATTTGATTAACAAAAATACATTTTATTGAGCGATTGGTATTCCCCCCGTAAAATAATCGCTTTGACTGTGCGCTATCTTTTTATCAACGAGATTACCTATGCCTACACAATCGTTATTCAGTTTCGAATTTTACCCGCCAAAAACAGAAGAAGGCGCGGCAAGTTTACAAGTTGTTCATAGCAAACTGGCAAAACTCAATCCCGATTTTTTTTCCGTTACCTTTGGTGCCGGAGGTTCGACCCGCGATAAAACCTTCACTACGGTCGTTGATATTCAATCCAAAGGTATCTCCGCCGCCCCGCATTTATCCTGCGTTGCCTCGACCAAAGCCAATATTCGCGCGATTCTGAAAGACTATCAAGACAATGGCATCACTAAAATTGTCGCTTTAAGAGGCGATTTGCCTTCCGGCATGATGTCGGCGGGAGAATTCCGCTATGCCAATGAACTGGTCGAGTTTATTCGCCAGGAAACCGGCGACCATTTCCAGATTCATGTTGCCGCCTACCCCGAAGTACATCCGCAAGCCGCCAGCGGAGTGGAAGATTTTAAAAACTTCAAACGTAAAGTGGAAGCAGGTGCCAATGCGGTCATTACCCAGTATTTTTACAATGCCGAAGCGTATTTTCATTTTGTCGATGCTTGTGAGAAAAATGGCATAACAATCCCCATCGTACCCGGTATTATGCCGATTACCCAATATACGCAGCTATTCCGCTTTTCGGAAATGTGCGGCGCGGATATTCCTCGTTGGCTCAGAAAACGCCTGGAAAGTTTTGGCGATGACAGAGAATCCGTACAAGCATTCGGCCTGGATGTGGTCAGCAACCTTTGTCAACGTTTGCTGGAAGGCGGTGCGCCGGGACTGCATTTTTACACCATGAATCAGGCCGCGCCTACCTTGGCGATTTTGGAGAACTTGCAAATCAGGCCTCAAGACTAAAGGTATCAATCAGACAGGGCCGCGTTCCAAATCCGCATTTGCAGTACGTATTGCACTCGTTCCCAAGCCCTATTGGGAACGACTATCAACCTGAGCCTTTAGCTTATGTCGTCCAACCAATCCTTTTCCAATCGAGATCTTTCCGTTTTGTGGCACCCCTGCACGCAAATGAAAGATCACGAGACTTTCCCGGTTATCCCAATCAAAAAAGGCCAAGGCATTTGGCTGGAAGATTTTGACGGCAATCGCTATCTTGATGCGATCAGCTCATGGTGGGTCAATTTATTCGGACATGCCAATCCTGCCATCAATGCGGCATTAAAAGACCAACTCGATACCCTAGAGCATGTAATTTTTGCCGGATTCACCCATGAGTCCGCCGTCAAACTGGCGGAACAACTGGTTGAAATTACGCCGCAAGGGTTGAACCGCTGCTTTTATGCCGACAATGGTTCCTCTGCGGTGGAAGTCGCGCTCAAAATGAGTTTTCACTATTGGCGCAACCTCGGACAAACTCAAAAAACCAAATTCATCACCCTGGAAAACAGTTATCACGGCGAAACCTTAGGCGCTCTAGCCGTCGGCAATGTAGCGCTGTATAAAGAAACCTACGCGCCTTTACTGATGGACGTCATCACCGTGCCCGGCCCGGACTGTTATCACCGCGAACCCGGCGAATCATGGGCGGATTATTCCACCCGCCGCTTCACGCTGATGGAACAGACGCTGCAACAACACAGCGACACGGTTTGCGCGGTCATCATTGAGCCTTTGGTGCAATGCGCCGGCAATATGCGCATGTATGATCCGGTCTATTTGAAATTGCTGCGCGCCGCCTGCGATAAATACCATGTGCATTTAATCGCCGATGAAATCGCGGTCGGTTTCGGGCGCACCGGGACGCTATTCGCCTGCGAGCAGGCAACAATCAGCCCCGACTTCATGTGCCTGTCCAAAGGCTTAACCGGCGGCTATTTGCCATTATCGGCGGTGTTGACCACCGATCAGGTGTACCAAGCGTTCTATGCCGATTATCAATCGTTGAACGCATTTTTGCATTCGCACAGCTATACCGGCAATGCGCTGGCATGCCGGGCCGCACTTGCCACCATCGATATTTTCCGGCAACACAACATCATCGAAAAAAACCGCTCTTTAGCTGCTATGATGGCGAAAGCGGCGCTGCGTTTTCATGACCATCCGCATGTCGCCGAAGTCCGGCAAACCGGCATGATCCTGGCGATTGAAATGGTTAAAAACAAACACACCCGCGAACCTTATCCCTGGCAGGAACGGCGCGGGCTTAGAGTCTATCAATACGCACTGTCCAAAGGTGTATTGTTGCGCCCCTTGGGCAACGTCATTTATTTCATGCCGCCCTACATTGTGACCGAGGATGAGCTTTTATTAATCGCCGAGATCGCTTGGCAAGGCATACAACTGGCAGTTAAGGACTGATTATGCGAGTCTCCAGATTATATACACCGGCCCCACTGGCTACAGGCAAGCTTATCGAACTGGATGATGACAACGGCCATTATGTCAGAACGGTATTGCGGCTAAAAAAAGACGCCCACATCATTTTATTTAACGGTCACGGCGGAGAATATTTATGCACCGTCGCCGAAGTCAGCCGAAAAGCGGTACTGATTAATGTCGAACAATGGAGCGACCGGAGTGTCGAATCGCCATTGCAGGTAACTTTAGGTCTGGGCATCTCGCGGGGCGACCGAATGGATTTGACGGTACAAAAAGCCGTGGAGCTGGGCGTTAATCACATTACACCGTTATTAACCGAACGTTGCGTGGTGCAATTCAAAGGCGAAAAAAAACCGCAGCGCTTATTGCATTGGCAAAAAATAGTTCAACATGCCGCCGAACAAAGCGGCAGAACCACCCTGCCCCCTTTGCTGGAAGTTGAACAACTGCAAAACTGGCTAGGCAACCAACAGGGTCTGAAAGTGTTTCTCGACCCTTATGCAGAAACGACATTATCGGAGTTAAAACCTGAAGCTATGAAAGTGACTCTACTCACCGGCCCCGAAGGCGGTTTTTCCAATCAGGAACGAGACGCGGCGAAAGCCTCCGGCTTTATTCCAGTCCGTTTAGGCAGCCGCATATTAAGAACCGAAACCGCATCGCTTGCCGCCTTAGCCGCCGTCCAGATGTTGTGGGGCGACTTTGGCGACATTACAAATCCGGAAATTGAGAGTCAACGATGAAACGATACCTTGCCTATTCAATAGTGCCCTTGCTGGTTTTGCTGGCGGCAACATCAACGGCTTGTCTGTTGGGTTATTTGATCGCACTGGGCCTGGATGATCCGTCTACATTACGGAAACTGATCACCCGCTTAACGCAGATACTCCTGCTGCTGAGTATTTTTCCGGCAATGGCTTACCTGAAATTTAAAAAAGAAGACTTGGGATTTAGTGCAAGACCGACATTTTTGAAGCAGTTACCGCAAGGATTCGGAATCGGATTGGTTACCCTGATGCCGGTATTTATTGTTTTGTATGTTCTCGGCATCGATGTTGTTGATAACTCGCAGCCGTGGACTGTCGGTTTCATCGCTGAAAAAACGATTCTTTCCTTATTGTTGTCCCTGCTGATTGCCGTCGTTGAGGAATCGATTTTTCGAGGCATGCTGTTGGCCGGCTTAAAAAAGAACATGCCGGTTGTTGCGGCCATTTTGATCAGCTCGGCTTATTTTGCGGCGCTGCATTTTCTGGATAGCAAAACCGAAATATCCCAACAGAATTTTCATCTATCAAGCGGCTTTATCCTGTTAGGTGAAGCATTTGCCAATGTACTGAATCCGAAAAACGCCTCGGCATTCCTTTCATTGCTGGCGGTCGGCGCTTTTCTCGCCGTGCTCAGGACACAGGTAAAAGAAAGCTTAGGTCTCTGTATGGGCTGTCATGCCGGTTGGGTATGGCAAATAAAAATGAACGGCAGTTTGTTCAATACCGACTATAACTCCGAATATCTTTATCTGGTCAGCAGCTACAATTATGTCGTCGGACCGCTGGTTACCGTTTGGCTCAGCCTCGCCATCATTAGCTATTTTGTTTACAAAAAAATCCTGGCGTAAATATTCACGGCTTTCAATCACGGCTAGCTTACGGCCTTAATCATAGCGTTTATTGTCACTATTCAGCGTTCTCAAACACAATGGGACGCAGATGTCGCGGATGAATATGATGAGCACAGATAAGATCTTATTTAATCATAATTATCAGCGTCATCAGCGTTCCATTTTTCTAGCGGCTGAGTAGTTACCGTTTATTTGCCTATGTAGACGGATGGCAAAATGATGATCAATGAAGATACGCCTAACCCAGCCGGATGCGAACGGCAATGCGCGGCCCAAACAGATTGATGCATAAACCCGCAATAACCAGAGCGGCGGCGTTTATCTTCCAGGCGAAAAGAGGCTCCCCCAAGGCTAACGTTGAAGCCGCGAACCCGAATACCGGCACCAGCAAAGTAAACGGGGCTACTGTCGCGGCCGGATAGCGGCTAAATAGCCAACTCCATGCGGCAAAGCCAAGCAGGGTCACCGGATACACCATATAGCCGATCGCGCCGATAGTGAGCCACGAAATATGCGAAATGAGCTCAACACGCCAACTGCCTTGTTCCAGAAAAAACGACAAAACTAACAGCGGCGGCCACGCAACAAGGCTTGCCCAAACGACCAGCGCCAGCATATCGACTTTGCCGAGCTTCTTGGAAATCAGGCTGCCGACTCCCCACGAGGCAGCGGCGGCGACGATTAGAAGCAAACCATAACGCGAAACGTCGCCGCCAATATTCGCAGCGACCAGCCCGATTCCGGAAAAGGAAACCAAGGCCCCGACGATTTGCCAAATGGATGGCTTTTCAGCCAAAAATACCACAGCCAGTAAAATCGTGAAAAACACCTGCATCTGAAGCACCAAAGACGCCAGCCCTGCCGTTGTCCCGGCGTACATGCCGGAAAACAGCAATGCGAACTGTAGCGAGAACATCACCAACCCGAAGCCGACCACCATGCGCCACGAAGCGGCCGGGCGCTTGATGAAAAAGACCGCCGGAAACGCGGCGAGAAAAAATCTCAGCGCGCAAAGCAGAATAGGCGGAATTTCTTTAAGGCCGACTTTAATGACAACAAAATTGATTCCCCAAATTGCAACAACCACTATTGCCAACGCCATATGATGTAAACGCACTGCCGCTCCCGTGACTAAAGATAAGGGACGGCCTTTCGGCACGCCCTGATTGAGCCCATTGTTATGCGCTCGTTGGACTAAGGTTAAGTTTAAAACCGATAAACACCGGCACTCCAGTATTTACCCTGATGCTTGGCAGGAGCTACCCAGCCCAAAGCGATAAGCTCTTTGGCAATAAGGCGATTCATAATACCGTGCCCTACAAGCAAAACAGGACCTTGCTCGGCAAGAGCAATAAGTTTCCGGGCAGCGGTCTTGGCGCGGATTTTCGTGACCTGAACTGACTCGGAACCTCGTGAATAGCCCAAAAACCAAAACAAACGGAAGAATGCCGCCCAAACGAAAGGCGACAAACGAGGAAAGCGCCAAAGAGCAGAAGGCAGTTGCGCCTCGCAGAACACGGCGTCGACAACGGACGCGGTATGACCCAAGGCCTGAACAGATGACAACGCCCGAGGCGCAGTGCTTGCGACGATGCAGGTAGTGGAATCGAGCCACTGCAATCCGGCGATGGGAGCGCTGTCGGCTTCCACCTCGGAGAGATTGTAATGCTCAATCCAGCGCCCCATTTCGGCTGGCGTAATCCGGCCCGTTTGTGCCAAGACAGGCTTTCCGTGCCGCATGAGGATGATTTTCATCGTAGAGAACTTAATGTTGTTGAAATGACGGGCCGTGAACGCAGGTCATCAGAATCCGTACCTAACTGACGGCATATTTCAGGCGCCGCCCGATAGAGGCATGAGTAATGCGACAGGCCGCTAATTATTTCGGTCGAGGTGCAGCCGGGAATCGCCGATGCCAAATATTCCGCCATAGCGACCGGCGACCAGTTATCCTCTGCCCCGTGCCAAATATGCGTATTGACGCCGATGTCGGAAAGCGTGTCTTTCCAGGGCCGGACATAAGCCCTGACGTCTCTAACGTAGCCTTGGACGCGGCCAATAAAGCACGCTCTCAATACTTGGGTGATGCCGGATTGAAACTCTCGGTCGACGGACAATGCTTTATCATCAACCGCGGCGCTGGCAAACAACAAGCGAAATAATACATTGGGAAAAATCAATGCGATTAACCCTTGCCAGTAAGATAACAGAACAAATAGGGTCGGGGCTGTCTTTGCCAACTGAAAAACCCGCTTCCCGGCCATGTCTTCAAGAAAACCGCCCGCATCCAGCGGTGCGGCAGCCGAGATTAAATGCAAACTCCGGACTCCGTTGCCCAGATAGCGGCAGGTCTGTAGCGCGATAAACGCACCGATTGAAAAACCGATGACATCCACTTTTTTCCCGGCAGCTTGCTTTGAAATCTGCCGGGCCAGGAACTGATAATACGCGTCACCGGCTGTCGAATAATCGCAAGAAAACCGATCGAAGCAAATAAACGTCAAGCCCTGTTCTTTAGCATAAAGATCGAAAATTGCGCATTCTTCCGGCGCGCCGGGCGCGCCGTGAAAGTAAATCACTATTTTTCCATTATCGGAACCGAACTGACTAAAATTCAATGAGCGCTCCAGTTGATACATAACTTAAAAACAACCGGTCTACAGTGCTGATCCGGTTGTTTGCGGGATTAGCCTGCATTCACCGCTACTCGTGATCGGTGCAGTAGCCAAGACAGATAAACAGCGGCTGCAAAATCGTAGCTAAGGCAAAACATAGGCCACCAGATAGGCACGCCTGGATTGGAAATGAAATGCCCATGAAAGACATCGAAAATGCCATGCACGAATAATGCGGCAACAACAAACCATAGGTTGCGCTTGAAGCCTAAAGCGGCGACACCCATAAAAACGAACATGCCGGCGAGCTCAAGTAAGACCGTTTCGATAGATCCGCCCATAACCGCAAACAGGACATAGTACGAGGCAATGACAGCCAATACGGTTGGGTAGGAGGCACGGTCTTTGTCGAATCCGATAAATGTAGCCGATAGCGATACGGCTAACGCAATCACAATGCCGATAAAATACGCCATGTATCCCCCTTCGCTCTACTGTTTGATGCAACCGGCCGCCGAAACGCGACGGGACTTCCCGTCAATGAAAACGGCACAGCCATGCTAATCGTTCCTTCCAAATAAGACAGTCGATGCTCGTCTACCCTGATAGTTGGCAGCTTTCTAAACGGGAATGTCGATGTGTATTCTACGAGCAAAGCAGTTGACTGGATCATGACGTGGAAGCAGTCGGCTATTTCGTTGTCGTTTTGTGCTAGTTTGATCAAGAATTCACCCTTTATTTCAGAACGCCTAACCTGATACATCCGTCAATTGTCTGATAAAAACTTACCGCCGTATATCCTAAATTCATCATAGGCCTGTTTTGACTGAGTCTGGCAGGCGGTTCAGAGTTAACCGTCCCACCTATCAAGAACAGACTGGGTTTTCTTAGGATATGGTCAGTAATAACTTCCCGATATGGATTGAGTGAAATTTTTCCGTTCGCCCTGAGCTTGTCGAAGGGTGAGCGGGAAAATTTCGGCCTACCGCGTCAAGCCGATCATGCTTCGACAAGCTCAGCACGAACGGCTCGACGATCGAAAATAGTGGTTTCGGGAAGTTATTTTCAACCAAATCCTTACCCGGAACAGCTGACGGTGCTTCGCGCTGAATAGTTACGACTATTGATGAGCATCTTCGGCCGACCATCCGCCCCCCAAGGCCCGGTAGATTGAAACCAGGGCGACACGCACCGCAGTTTCGGCCTTGGCGCGTTCATCGGCGACGACGAGTTTGCCGCGCTGGGCGTCCAGCGCGGACAAATAACCATTAGCCCCGCGCTGATATAACGCATTGGCAAGCCGGTAGGCTTGCTCTGCCGCCGTTTCGGCCTCGGCCATCCGGTCACGGCGCTCCAGCGAAGCCCCATGCGCGACGAAAGCGTTTTCCACGTCTTCCAGGGCGAGCAAGAAGGCTTTTTCGTAGTTCGCCGCAACTTGATCCAGCCTGGCGTCTGCGGCGGTTATGTGGGCCTGGATGCGCCCGGCATTGAATATCGGCGCGGTCAATCCCGAACCGAGCGCATAAACACTTTCAGCAAGACTTGGAAAACCGCCCACCGCCAGCGCACCGAAACCGCCGCCGGCCGATAGCACCAACTTCGGGAACAAATCGGCCCGCGCCGCGCCAAGGCCGGCCGCCATTGCGCTGACTTCGGTTTTTGCCAAGCGCAGATCCGGCCGTTGTTCCAGTAAACCCGAAGGCAGAAATCCGGGGATGTTCGGCGAATTTGCGGGCAATGGATCGGCATCAGCCAAGCGGCTTTCCAGATTTTCCGGCGGCTCACCCAGCAACACGGCAAGACGATGGATCAGGTTGGACGCCGCACTCGTGAGAACCGGAAGCGAGCCCTCGGTGGTGCGTAGCAAGGTTTCCTGACCGGCGATATCCGCTTGGTTGACCAATCCGGCATGGTTGAACGTCTGTAGCGCCCTCAGGCGTTCCCGCTGGATATTGATATTTTCCCGCAGGATACCGACACGTTGCTGCACGCCGCGCAGTTCCAAATAGTTCGTCGCCAGTTGCGCCAGCAATCCCACTTGGACGGCATGCAGCGCCTGTTCGGCTCCTTCGGCCTGAGCGCTGGCGGCTTCCGCTTCCAAGTGCCGGGCGCCGAACAGGTCGATTTCCCAGCGCGCGGCCAGTCCGCCGGTGATCATATCGCCAGTGGGTGTGAACAGCCCGAGGCCTTGAGGGGTCGGTATGCCGATGACCCGGTCAATCTTTTTTTCCCGGCCGCCGGACGCGGTCAAGTCAATGCTCGGATATAACGCCGATTCGGCGACAGTGGTTATGGCTTTAGCTTCGCGGACACGCGCAACGGCGATCCTAAGATCGTGATTGTTCGCCAAGGCCTGGGTAATCAGGGCGTTCAGCTTCTGGTCCCGGAAACCTTGCCACCAGGCTTTTAGATTGGCCGGGTTAACATTCGCGGCATCGGGAGGGGCATGACGCCAACCTTTTGGCGGTTCTATCCTGCTGATTGGATTGTCCACGCGGGTCGGGGTGCAGGCGCTCAAAAGCAGCGCCATGATTAAAACAACCGGAGTGCAGGCTTTGCCTGCCAGCGCAAGCAAAGCTTGCACTCCTGTGCTCGCAACAGGGGTTAAGTCGTAATCCGCAGTCCGGACTCTGTCAGGATGTTTTCGTACTTTTCGTGTCTTTCGTGGACGAATTAATGCTTTCATTGGGCAACTCCATTACCGGATGAATCAATCCGTTTCACCTCGAACCAAGCCGCATAAAGCGCAGGCAGGAAGAAAACCGTCAGCACCGTGGCGACAGTGAGTCCGCCCATTATGGCGATAGCCTGAGGCCCGAAGAAATCGTTGCGCGATAACGGGATCATCGCCAGAATGGCCGCCGCCGCAGTCAGCAGAATCGGCCTAAAGCGCCGTACCGTGGATTCGACAATGGCCGTCCAGGCATCGAGTCCGGCTTTTTGGTCCTGCTCGATCTGGTCCACCAATATCACCGAGTTGCGCATGATCATGCCGGACAGGGCGATGATGCCCAGCAAGGCCACGAAGCCGAAAGGCGCCCGGAACAACAGCAGCGCGAACGCCGCGCCGATAACGCCTAAAGGCGCGGTGACGAACACCAAAAAGGTCCGGGACAGATTCTGCAATTGCATCATCAGCAGGATCAGCGTAACGACCAGAACCAACGGAATCCAGACCAGGATCGATTTCTGGGAGATCCCGGCGTCTTCTTTGGAACCGCCGGTTTCCAGGAAATAGCCGATCGGCAATTGATCCTGGATAGGTTTGAGTTTCGGGATGATCTCAGCCGCCACGTCGGGAGCCATCTTGCCGTCGATCACGTCGGCCCGTACCGAGATGGCCGGAAAGCGGTTGCGGTGCCAGCGCACGCCGTCCTCGAACACGGTTTCGAACTTGACGAACTGCGACAGCGGCGCGGTCCGGCCGTTGCCGGTTCGCACCGTCACGTCGGGTAAGCGGTCGGCGGCGGTACGCAAGTCGTTTTGCGCCCGCCAGACGATGTCGATCAGCTTATCGTCTTCCCGGAACTGCCCTGCGGGAATGCCGGTGTAGTGCGCCTGCAAGGTTTTCGACAGGCTTGAGGTAGAGACGCCGAGTGCGCGGGCCTTGTCCTGGTCGAGCACCAGGCGCAGCGACGGAATCCGGTCGTGCCAGTCGTCGTTCACATCCACGGTGTCGGGATTGGCGCGCATGACCTCGGTCACCCGGTCGGCAATGTTTCGAACAATCTCCGGATCTTCTCCGAGCACCCTGAACACCAACGGATAATCCATCGGGGGGCCGACGTTAAGGCGCATGACGCGTCCGCGCACTGCCGGGAAATCGGTCGAGAAAGCCGAGCGAATGCGCTGCATGACCCGCTCGCGGGCCGCATTGTCTTTGGTCATCACCACAAACTCGGAGAGATTGGTATTGGCCAGCTGCTGCACGATCAGCAGAAAGAACCGCGGCGTGCCGCCGCCGATATAGGCCGTGTAATTCACCACGTCCCCGTCTTTGCTCAAGATGTTTTCCATGCGCCTGGCGGTTGCTTCGCTTTGCGCAAAAGAACTGCCTTCGGGCAGCCACAGGTCGATGATGACCTCGGGCCGATTCGACAGCGGGAAAAACTGTTCGGGAACTTGGCTCAGCGTCGCTACGCCAACGCAGAATAAGGCGACGGTAGCGATAATGACTTTTTTGCGATGCTCCACGCACCACTCTACCCAATGCCGCAAGCGATTGTAAAAAGGCGTGTCGAACAAGTCGCGATCGTGCGCACTATGGGGCTGAACCTTGAGCAACAGGAAACCCAGATAAGGCGTAAAAACGACGGCGCCGATCCACGACAGCAACAGCGAGATGCCCATCACCTGGAATATCGAAACGGTGTACTCGCCGGCTTGCGATTTAGCCAAACCCACCGGCAGGAAGCCGACGATGGTGACCAAGGTACCGGTCAGCATCGGAAAAGCGGTGGCGCGGTAAGCATAAGTCGCCGCATCGATCCTGTCCCAACCCTCTTCCAGCTTGCGCGCCATCATCTCGATGGAGATCATCGCGTCGTCGACCAATAAGCCGAGCGCCAGAATCAAGGCGCCTAATGAAATGCGGTGGATTTCCATGCCGAACAGCAACATGCACAGCAGTGTGCCTGACAGCACCAGCGGCACCGTCAGCGCGACCACGGAGCCGGTGCGGAAACCGAGGCTCAAAAAGCTGACCAGCAGCACCGCGGCCAAGGCTTCAAAGAAGGTGGACAGGAATTCCCCGATGGCTTTGTTGACTACGCGCGGTTGGTCGGCGATCTGATCGACGTCCATCCCGACCGGGAGTTCGCCCTCGATTTGAATCTTGGCGGCTTCCAGCGCCTTGCCCAGTTCCAGCACATCGCCGCGTTTGTTCATGGTAATGCCCAGGCCGACGGCTTCCTTGCCGTTGATGCGCATTTTGAGTTCCGGCGGGTCAAGGTATCCGCGCTTAATCTGGGAGAAATCGCCGACGCGCAGGGTGCGGCCTTGAATATGCACCGGCAATTTGGCGATGCTCTCCACCGAACCGAATTGGCCGGTGAGTCGGATCGGCAAATTACGCTGGGCGGTGTACACCATTCCCGCCGAGGTCATGCTGTTTTGCGCTTGCAAGGCCTCGGCGACCGCGTTGGCATCCAATCCCAGTTCAGCCAATTTTTTGTCGGAAAATTCGATGTAAATTTTTTCACCCTGGGTGCCGATCAGGTCGACTTTTTCGACATCTTTGACTCGCAGCAATTGTTGGCGGGCTGAGTCGGCGGATTTTTTCAGCTCGGCGTAACTAAAGCCGTCTCCCGAAAAGGCATAGATCAGGCTGTAGGTATCGCCGAATTCGTCATTGAAAAACGGCCCGATACTGCCGGGCGGCAAGGTCAGGCGAATGTCGTCGACCTTTTTGCGCACCTGATACCACAGATCGGGGATTTCCTTGGGCGGCGTGTCTTCACGCGGGGTCACGAAAATAACTGATTCGCCCGGTTTGGAGTAGCTGCGCAAAATATTCAGGCTCGGCAATTCCTGGATTTTCTTTTCCAGGCGGTCGGTCAGCTGTTGTTCGACCTCCTGCGCGGTCGCGCCCGGATAGAGGGTTTTGACCACCATGACCCGAAAGGTAAACTCGGGGTCTTCCCGTTGGCCGAGACGGAAATAGGCAAAAATCCCGCCGAACAGCAACAGCGCCATGATGAAACCGGTGAAAGCGCGGTGCTCCAGCACCCAGGCGCTCAGGTTGAATTCTCTCATGGACGAGCTTCCTCGTTTGCGTCAACGGCTGTCTTAACGGGGTGCGGCAAGCGTACGGGTTGTCCCTCGACCAGACGGTTTGCCCCGGCGCTGACGATCAGTTGCCCGGCTGCAAGTCCGGTGATGGCAACCCGTTCGCCGCTCAGTGTGTCGCCGATCCGTACCGGCACGGCTTTGACGGTTGAGGTGCGCTCGTCAACCAGCCAGACGCTAGGCTGTTCAGGCTGATTCTGGGGAGTAAAAACGGCCGAGAGCGGAACGGTGGGGGTTGAAGGCGTGTTTGAAGGTATCCAAACCGTCGCCGTCATGCCGAGCCGTGCATCGTCTCGGCCTTCCAACAGAGTCACCTTGACACGATAGGTGCGGCTGGTCGAATCGGCTGCCGCTGCGATCTCTCGGATACGCGCCTTGATTCGCTTGTCGCCATCGGCCCACAGCGTCACGGCGACTTCCTGTTGTAGATCGATTCCGGTAACGCGATGCTCGGGGATGTCGATAGGGATTTCCTTTTCATCGAGTTGGGCGATCCTGATGACCGGCTGGCCGGGAGCGACGACTTGCCCCGCCTCGACTTCCAGCGCCGTCACCACGCCGTCGCGATCGGCCCGTAAATCGGTATAAGCCAATTGGTTGCCTGCCTCTCCGAGTCGGGCTTCGAGCGCAGCAACCTTTTGCTGTGCGCTAATGTCGAGCGTTTGGTGACGATCCAATTCAGGCCGGCTGATAATGTTTTGATTGAACAATTCCCGGTACCGGCTTAAGTCGTCCTGGCTATATTTGCGGTCGGCTTTAGCGGCTATAAGCTGGGCTTTGATACTTTGCGAGGCCAACCGGTAATCGCTGGGATCAAGCCTTGCCAGCATCTGTCCTTTGCGCACCCGATCCCCCATATCGACCGAGCGGTTTATCAGTTTTCCAGCCACGCGGAACGATAAAGTCGTCTCAAATCGCGCCCGAACCTCGCCGGGAAACGGCCTGTCGTTCTGTGTCTGTTGGCTCGTTATCCGGATAACGTTGACCGGACGGAGTGTTTGCCGGTCTTGGTCTTGATGGCTGCATCCCGCCAGTATCAAAAGCAGCAAGCCTATCAATGGGTTGATGGCGGCAAGGATAGGATCGGCAATGACTAACTCATCGTTCCCACGCAGAGCTTGGGAACCATAAGTGAATGTTATTGGTGCTAGTTCCCAAGCTCCCGCTTGGGAATTCAGTGCGGGAAGCTCCAGCTTCCCGTCTCGCGAAGCTGGAGCTTCGTCATCCGGGTTCCCACGCTGGAACTTGGAAACCCGCGTATCTCTTAACTTAATGGCTATGACGTAGCACGTTGGGGCAAGGTGAGTCCTGGACTCATCATTCCCAAGCAAAACGCGGTAACCATAAGCGGACGTTATTTTTGCTAAAATTCTAAGTTGGGAGTGAGTCGCTAATCGGCAGCTGCCGACTAAATAGCGGCAGAAATTGCGGAAATTCATCTGTACTCCAGTTTAATTTGGCTACTCAGGGAAAACTTTTTATTAGACAAACCAATCGCGTTCAAAACAGATTGAACCGGCTGTAATGCCCTATGAGTCAACAATTTAAACCAATCGATTTAACAGCGCGTCACCCGTTCGGGTGAAAAAGGAAAATTATTAACTGATGTTACGCAGTTAGTTGAATTTCGACCGCTTTAATATTAAGGAGTCGCTAGCGCGACACTTGATTGAATCGGGTTGTCGCACCCGAATGCGAGTTACTTTCTTTTGCTTCGCCAAAAGAAAGTAACCAAAGAAAAGGCGACCCGGTTACCGCTTACTTCCTGCGCTCCTCGCTTTTATCGAGGGTCAGCAGAAGGGGCTCCTGCCCCTCTGCTGACGCGCGGCATCCCTGCCGCGCCCCTAACGGGCTGTTCTCGATAAAAGCTCCGGTGCTCGGCGCGGCAAACGGGAGAAATACCATCCGTGCGTAACATCAGTTATTGAGGTGAATTTTGGAATGCCATTTCGCCCAACGAATATAAGCAACCGAAGATCAATCTTTTATTAGGGCAGCCTTGGCCGGAGCTGCAAGCATGCCGAACCCCGTTGTCAGCAATTGTATGAGTTCGGATTGTCGATGCGTTCCCGTTTTTGCCAGCACCTGCTTTAGCTGCGTTTTTACCGTGTTATTGCTGATGGCTCGCGCTTGGGCATAATCGTTTGGCGTTTGTCCGCGCAGTAACGCGGTCGCGAGTTTGGCTTCGGCCGGAGACAGACCGTAGCATTGCGTCAACAGGCTGTCGTCTAAATCGAGCGGTCTATCCGGGTCATAAATAAATAGGGCAACGGATGGCCCCGATCCGATAAAAGGTACCGGCTGGTTTTGTAGAGAGACGACGATGGCCGATAACGGACGGTTTGAATGGTTCCGATGCAAGCTCATCGCGTTGCCTTGCCCCAGCTCTGCGGCATTGCCGATTAACTGGCGCAAAGCGCGGGTTTCGTTAGCGTTACCCGCCAGGCAGCGACCTGCGGCATTGAGGCAAAAGCCGTCTGAACAGCGGGCTAAATTTTCTGCCATCTGATTGACAAATACGGCTTGGCCGCCCTTATCGAACAAGACCAATCCGACCGGCAAGCGGTTCAAGAGGTGGGTGTCCGTAGCCAGCACCCGTTTAACTTCGGAAAAATTTTTGTGGATCATGCAAGAACGGCGCAAATGCGGCACCAAGCGCGCGAACCCTGCCGTTTCGTCGGCGGAAAACGGTTGTTGCTTGGACCTGAAAATCGACAGCCGCACCGCCAGCGTATCCTGCTTGAGAAGATGACCGATCATCGCATGAAAATAACCCTGAGGTTTAAGCCAATCGTTATACCATTCAGTCCTGACAAGTTCCCGCACGGGAAACAAGCGATCAGTTGTTATCAATTCGCCTTCAGGTAAATCCTTGGAGTTTTCAAGCCAGACATTGACCTTGGAATAATAACGTTCGTAAGACACAATGGTTTCAGGGTCGGTACGGGCGGATTGAATAAAAGAAACTTCATCGCTACGGCAAGTGGGACTGCGGCTGGCAAAATCCATCAGATAAATGACGGTGCCCCTGCTTCCGAAAACCTCTGACAGCTGCTCCAAAAAAACCGGCCATAACTCCGGCATGACCGCAGCATCGTAGATTTTTCCGATTAAATTATCATATTGGCTTTCGTTCATAACTGATGAGCTGGGAGTAGGGCGTGCCGTGCGCGCCTTGGTTTATAAGGCATGCACGGCACGCCCTATAACGGATATTACCCTCGTTCCCACGCGCCGCGTGGGAATGCAGTGCTGGACGCGCTGCGTCCCGTATACCCAAGAGGCTGGTCGTGCCTCGCAGCGCAGCTCGTGGGAACGCGGGTAAAGAAGCGGGTATCCAGTGCCATGGAGGCGAACTATGCATGTCCATGTAGCCAGGATCCCGGCACAAATCCGTCTGGAGCGGATTTGCATTAACCCAAAGGGTGTCGGCAGGATAGCCTGACATGAATCCCTGCCGGGATGACGCGCTTTAAAAATACTTGTGTATAACGACGAGCGCGGAACGTGGAAACTCTAAGAAGACGTTGTTTTTAGCGAAATTTAGATTCATTGAGCTTTGCTTCTACTCCCTGAAATTCTCAAACTGCAACGGCATTTCCAGCTTTTCTTCTCTCAGCATCTTAATCACATCCTGTAGATCATCCCTGTTTTTGCCGGTCACCCTGACCTGATCGCCCTGAATGGCGGCCTGGACTTTCAGTTTTTTGTCCTTAATCAATTTAACGATTTTTTTGGCCACTTCCTTATCCAGCCCCTGCTTCATGGTAATTTCCTGACGCATTCCCTTGCCGCTTGGCTTTGCATCGCCCGTCTCCATGCAAGCTATATCAATGCCGCGTCGCGTAAGTTTTGCGCAAATAACACTGAACATTTGCTGTAACTGGAACGTCGATTGAGACGTCATGATCACTTTATCGTCATTCAATTCAAAGCTTGAGTCGGTGCCCTTAAAATCAAAGCGCGTGCTGACTTCCTTATTGGCTTGGTCAACCGCGTTAGTAAGCTCGTGTTTGTCGAATTCGGAAATGATGTCGAAAGAAGGCATGGTTATGATTACAACATAAGGTAAAAAAGGAATTTAACTATAATGATCTTTGCGGCATTATTCAACACCCTTCCCGGTGCCGGGGCTTTTATTCCGCTTTGATAAACTCGGCGACGGCCTTGATTCGCAAGCGGCGAATCGCCTCGCCGATATGCGCCCCTTTAAGTTCGCCATTCAGGATAGCCGAAGTGTCAACGGATGCCGCCGCCTTGGCTGCACCGCTCAACAGCGCGGCTTGAGGGTAGGCAATGTTTTCAAGCCCGGTTCTGCCTCTAGCGTCCGCCTCGCAGGCCAGCAAAAATTCGGGCAATTTATTAACCGGCTTAAAGGCTCCCAGAGCGGCCAGCATATCGGTTATTGTTGAGGCGCGTAATTCAAAAGCCCGGTGGCAGTGAGTATGGTATTGCATGACCTGCAAGGCCAGTGCTTTAAACGAGTTGGGCACCCGCAAACGGCTGCACATGTTTTCCAAAATGGGCAGTCCTTGGGTTTCATGCCCGTAATGATGCGGCCAGTGTTCTTTAGGCGACATGCCCTTGCCCAAGTCGTGGACTAATGCCGCAAACCGGACTTCGAGGCTGGATGACAATCGCGCCGCCTGCTCCAAACAGAGCATGACATGAATGCCGGTATCGATTTCCGGGTGATATTTTTCCGGCTGCGGCACGCCGAATAAACCATTTATTTCCGGGAAAATTTTATCCAGTGCCGCACAATCTTTTAAGGTGTAGAAAAAAGCGCTGGGCGATTTCTCACCCAATGCTTTAAACAATTCCGCCCAGACCCGTTCGGGAACCAGATGATCGACCTCCCCCGCCGTCACCATGGATTGCATCAAAATCCGGGTTTCCTCAGCCAGCGTGAAGCCGAGATGACCGTATCGGGCGGCAAAGCGGGCGACGCGCAATATGCGCACCGGGTCTTCGGCAAAGGCCGGTGAAATATGCCGGAAAATACGTTTTTCAAGATCAGGTTGCCCGCCGTAAGGATCAATAAGCTGTCCCTGCGACGTCATTGCCATCGCATTGATGGTCAGGTCGCGGCGGATCAAATCCTGTTCCAGACTGACATCGGGCGATGCATGTACGGTAAAGCCTTTATAACCGGGCGCGGTTTTTCTTTCGGTTCTGGCTAACGCATATTCTTCATGCGTTTTCGGATGCAAAAATACCGGAAAATCCTTGCCTACCGGCCTGAATCCCTGTCGCACCATGGATTCTGGAGTCTCGCCGATCACTACCCAGTCCTGTTCCTTAACCGGAAGCCCAAGCAATTTATCGCGCACCGCACCGCCAACAAGGTATATTTCCACTCAGTCACTCAAGCCATTTAATAATGCGCCTAGAATAGCACAGCCGCATTCAAAAAAAGGCATAATGGCCGTACAGCTGAGCAACACATCATCAGGGGAATAAAGTGATCGCAATTTTTTTAGCCAGTCTTTTATTAGGCACCGTTTCAGGATTAATGGCCGGACTTTTCGGGATAGGCGGCGGCCTGATTATTGTGCCGGTTTTAGCGGTATTGTTTGCCGGGCAAGGATTTCCCGCAGAGCTGGTCATGATCATGTCGGTGGCAACCTCACTGGCGACCATTATTTTCACCTCGATCTCTTCGGTGCTGGCACATCATCGCTTGAACTCCGTGTTATGGGATAGAGTGCGGGCGATGGGGCCGGGGATTATGATCGGCGCGGCTGTCGGAGCCGTGGTCGCGGACCATATAGCCGGTGACGTATTACGCTTTATTTTTATCATCTACCTATTATCCGTAGGCGTGCAAATGGCGTTGCAATTCAAGCCGAAACCCGGACAAAAGCAACCCTCCAAAGAGTTGGATTTTAGTGTGGCGGGCATCATGGGGCTGCTGTCGTCACTACTCGGAATAGGCGGAGGCACACTCACTGTGCCTTTTTTAGTCCATTTCCAAACGCCGATGCGCAATGCCGTAGCCATAGCCAGCGCCTGCGGCTTGCCGCTAGCTTTGGTGGGAACGGTGGGCTATGCCCTGCTGGGCAAAGATGCGTCGCAGTTACCGGAGTGGAGTTTAGGCTATATTTACGTGCCTTCTTTTCTGGGCATCGTATTGACCAGTATCTATACCGCTCCGATAGGCGCAAAGCTGGCCCATAAACTGCCCGCGGAAAAATTAAAACGCTATTTTTCACTGCTGCTGTTTGTGATGGCGGGGAAGTTGATTTGGTTTTGAAGACACGTCAATTGCCATCCCCTCTATAAAATTTACTTTATTTTTACAGCGCCTAAAGGTGGTCGGTTACTTTTAATCGCCATCTTTAGCTTTTTTGGTCGACCTTAACCGAAAATCCTACCAAGCGCCTTACCTGGTGCCAGCAGATAAACGTGATTAGTTATCTGTATGAATGCATAAAGCTTTCAATTGTTATTGATCGCAGGTATTGCGGAATAATCATCTTCGTGAAAGAAAGTGGGCTGGCGGTTGCTATCACGCTGCACAATATGTGCGGGACATTCGACAAGTTAAAACGAAGACAGCAGGATAGAATGGTTGAGCTTTAAGGTAACGCAGTAATGCCCTTACCCTATTTTTCCAAGCATTGATTTGTGTGACAGTTCGTGCAGGATCTTAAAACCATTTACACCAACAAATCTCCGTTTCGGGCATTAAGATTTCCAATACGGTTGGGCATCGAAGAAGGGCGCAATACGCCCCTACCCGGCTAAAATTTGCGGCATGGCCTAAGCCGCAGCCAAGACCTGACCCCGCTTCCGTAACTCGCCAAATTAAGCCGTTGAGTTGATGTTGCCCCAACCTCATAGAGGCCTCCTCATTCAAACTCGCCCAATGCTTTTAAGGTCGCGGCAAGATCGGGATTCAGGCGCGATAAATAATCGTCGCGTTGTTCGGTTGGCATATCCAAATAATCCAGCCATTGCTTTAACAGTTCTGCCAAAGGCTGCATGGATGCGCCATACAGAGGGATCAGCTCGGCAGTTAAATCGCGCAGTAAACTTCTGTCTATTTGCCTCTTTACCATATTTATCCATAAAGCCCGAATGAAAGGCTCATAGGGTGCAGCAAATTGGGCGGGTAATTCTGCAAGCAGCTGATTAGCCACTGCAAATGCGGCGGCCAGCCCTTGCTGACGGCTAATATCGTAAATGGCATCACCTAACTGTTGAACAGCACCGTGCTGCATAGATGGAGTCAGCGCTTTAGCTTCGCCCAGCCTCTGCCATGCAGTATTTAGCCCTTGATCGAGCAACGTATATCGGGCAATTTGGCCTATGTTAATAGCAATCCATTCTTCATTTTTGAGCTCATGGGAAAGGACCAATGCTTCTCGTTGAGCTGCTAGGGCTTCGCTTAGCGACCCACTCTCACCTTTAAGATGAGCAATCATCATAAGGTTAATAGCAATATGAGCAGTCTCCCCCTGCTCTCTGGCAAACAAAAGAGCTTCGTCGCACAGAACCAAGGCTTCAGCAGGCTTATCCAATTGCACATATGCTAAAGCCAAACATTCAATACAACGGATTAACTCAACAGTATGGACTAACACAGACTTGGCGACGCTTAGGATTTCTGATATCGCGCTGATAATCTCTTGATAATGCGCGTGTTCATACATTTTTTTAGCAACATTAATAATTGCAGCCAACACACTTTGCGCTTCGGTTAATTGCATGTTTTTTAATCGATAGTGTAATGCCGTTGCATATAATTGCAGTGCTTTTTCCAGATTTGGAGCAATACCTAAATCCGAACTACCTCCAGTTGCCAGTTTCGCTAATTTCTCGTAACTAGCCGCAAGAGGATACCGCTTGCCAAGCTCACGTAAACGTCTGAACTCGTCAATAGATGCTCCCTCTGTCGCTTTGAACTGATTGAAAACTTCAATTTCATTTTCAAGTGTTGATAAAAGCGCACGCCAATTTCCCTCGCTAAAATTATTAGCAACACAATTCTTAATCCCTAATAGCTTCATAACGGGCGGCTGCAATAAACTATCATCAATCAGCTCTGCCATATACTGTCCAGGCAGTTCATTACCATAACGATTACAAATTTTTAGTACCTCATAAGTCCGCTTGTAGGCGGCGATAAAATCTTCATCTGTGCTATATTGGGCTAATAATTTTTCACATACAGCAAAATATCCACCAGCCCCCATAGGCTCTAAAATATGCTCAACCACCCGCATCAGTTCCTGAGTTGAACGGTAAAACTCCGGCAATTGTTCAGCATCAATACGATGATCCTGCAATGCCAATGCCAACATCATTCTCGCTTCAGGTTCCTGGCCTCGCTGCCAATAGCGCTCGGCAAAATTGAACTTTTCGCGCTGCTCCAGCGCATCCGCCAAAAACTCCGCCAATATCGCCAATTGCGTTTGTTGCCCCGGCTGTAAATAACGCATACGGTAAAACTGCGCAAATAAGCGGTCAGCCATGATATAGGGTTTTTCTTTGCTGCCCTTTACCGCTTGCACGGCGATATATCCAAAATCATGCAGCCAGGACACGGCGCGGGCTATATCGCTTTGCTTGGCGCCCAGGCGCTCGGCCAAACCGCTTTGCGAACAAGGTTCGCCGCCACGAATTAACGCATCGAGAATTTTTTTAGAATTGGGCGGAATCCGTTGCAATAAAGCGCGGTAGTAATCGCTCATTTTATCCAGCGTGGCGTGAATATCCGCCGCAGCCAGCAACACTTCCTGCTCGTCGAGTATGACACCTGCCAACACTGCCGCTACACGTGGATTGCCGCCAGTGTAGCGGCTATAGGCTTCAACTCGCGCCAACTGTCTGGGGCTGGCGGTTTTATTAACCAGTTGCGCTCGGTTTTGTAAATAAATGCGGTGCTCGGCGGGTGTCCAGCCTGCCAATTCATGATGTTCGAATTGCTTAAACAAGCGGGCATCGTAATTTTCATCAAAGCTGCCCTCTACGCTGGTAACCAAAAATAAAATCTTGGCCTCGTGGCTGAGCAAGACGCGCAATAAAGAATGGTCTTCATCACTGGTAAAGGCTTGCGCTAACAATTCGTCAAAATTTTCTACGGCCACAATCAATAATTGCTCATTCAGGCTTTCGAGCAATTTCGCTTTGGCGCGTTGCCATTCCCCGGCACGATCCGCGACTCGCCATGCAGAAGGTTGCCCGAGGTCACCCTTGTCAACTTGGCGCATGCGCATTATTTCCAGCAGCAGCTCATGCGGTGCGGCGATGTTTTGATGCTCTTCCGGCAACAATACGAACCGCACCCTGGCATCATCTTGTTGCGCCAGTGTGGCTTGAATCAAGCGCAAAAAATAGGACTTTCCGCCGCCGCGTTGTCCGGTCACCAGCCAATGCCCGCCGGTAGCTGGATGGTTGAGCCGTTGTTTGACGACCTTTATGAATTCGGCGCATAAACCTTCGCGCCCGGTGCTGAGTTTAAGGACTGTGTTATCCGCCATTTCCCGTGGGTTAAACCAGGGTATGTGCCCTGCACTCATGTCAAACTCCGAGTGGCGCGCCACCATAAACGAATCATATTGAGCGTAAAGCACCAACGATAATCAGCTGCCTGGGTAATAAAATCGTGCAGTTGCAACTTGACCAGAACGGCACGGTCTGCGCCTGAAACCAACTCAGGCGGAAGCAGGCGCGGCTCGTTCGCACCTCTTGCCAACTCATCCAGAATTTGCTCGGCAACGGCTTGTTCTGTCGGCGTGTAATGTTTAGCAAGCCGCTCTTCAAATTGATAGACAAAACTACGCTGCAAATGCGGCAACACCTTGTTATTTAATAATTGTTCACACTCGGTAAGCGTAGGATTAAATTTTAAATAGCCTACCGCCGTTTCTAAACATTGCGGCACGTAATCGGGCAAGTGTTGCAAAATCAGCTTTATTGATTCAGAGTCGGCTGCTGTCGTGCTTTGCAAACGGGTTTTAAGATAGCTTTCCGCTTCATTATCGTTAAAAGGGGGCAAGGTTTCGTGCCAAAGGCCTCCGAGTACTGTTTTAGGAATATTCAGGCTACTGAGCAGATGTTCTAAGTTGATCGAGCCGGCAATGATAAAGCGCAAGCCGTTACTGCGCAGTTTACGCAAGGAGGCCAACAATACTTCAATATCATGCGTTTGATAATTTCTGGCAAGGAGATTTTCGATAAAAAAAGGCAGTTCATCAATGGCGATGACCGGCAATTGTTCGGTCGGCGTTTTAGCTAGAATTTTTGCCAATTGCTCGACTATCGGTTCCCAATAACGTTGCAAATCGTCATCGGGCGGACGAAATTCAACCGTAACTTCTGACGCCGACACGTTATCAACTTGTGTCCTAAACCAATCAATGAGCTTACTTGGAGCCAAGCGCAGTGCAGTTAAGCTTTGTTGCAACATGCTTGCAACATCTTTTGGCATATGCCGCAACAGATCACTGTAAAAAATTGTCAAGCTGGTATAGTCCTGTACATCCAAATAAACCGCTTCAGTCTGTTTAGGCAATTTTGCCAGCACGGCTTTGACTAGCTCGGTTTTTCCGGTTCGGCGAATACCGGCAAGCAATACGCTTTGCCCTTCCGATAGACGATCAAGAATTCGTAAAAGTTCCGCCTCACGGAACATAAAATTTGGATTTCTGGTAATCATTGGCCCGCCCATATTTAATGATAGATAAATCATATTACATAAAATACATATGAATATAAAGTAATACATTATTGTAAGTTACGCGATATTCGCCTTTTAGTTTATTGAAAAGCATGCCCCCCTTTTTTTTGCCGATCCTTTTCCCCTTATAGATGCTCAATAATTGCGTCTTAATCCGCGTTCTATTACTCCTCAACCCCCTGTCTGACAAAATTTATTTTTACATCGCCAAATTTGCGATAATGCACAGTCATTTTATTTACAAAGGTTCCGTTGCACATGTGGTTTAAAAATCTGAGCATTTTTCGTCTTACTGAAGATTTCACTTTGGCTCCAGCAGACCTGGAACTAAAACTTGAACAAATGGCTTTTCGCCCCTGCGGCAGTCATGAAGAATTTACTTTCGGCTGGACTTCACCGCTGGGAAAATCGTCCGAACAGCTGGTGCATAGCGCGAACGGCTTTTTGATGCTGTGCGGAAAAAAAGAAGAACGTGTCCTGCCCGCGTCCGTCGTCAATGAAATGATGCAGGACAAGATTCTTGAAACCGAAGAACAGCAAGGCCGTAAATTATCCAAAAAAGAACGCACCGCTATCAAAGATGAACTTATCTTTGAGTTGTTGCCCAGAGCCTTCACCTTCTCGAACAAGACTTACGCCTATATCGACCCTAAAGGCGGCTGGCTGATTGTCGATGCGGCTTCCGCCAAAAAAGCCGAAGATTTGCTGAGCAGTTTGCGCAAATGCCTGGGTTCGTTACCGGCGGTCCCGCTTAATACCATCGAAAAATCGGTCAAAGTCATGACCGAGTGGCTGGTCAACAATCAAGCGCCGGACGACATTACCATCGAAGACGAATGTGAGCTGCGCTCACCTGAAGAAGAAGGCGGCATTATCCGTTGCAAACGCCATGACCTGAGTCTGCCGGAAATCAAGAACCATCTGGATACCGGCAAAGAAGTCATCAAACTGGCGGTGAATTGGGCTGATCGTATTTCTTTCATTATCGATGAAAATCTGGCCGTTAAACGCCTTAAGTTTCTTGACCTGATTCAGGATCAGGTGTCCGACATTAATACCGACTCTGAAGCAGAGCAGTTTGATGTGGATTTTTCGATTATGTCGCTGGAATTGGCCAATTTCCTGCCGCGTTTGCTGGAGCTGTTCGGCGGCGAGAATAAGGCGTCATCGTAATTTCTGATTGATAATCAGATAACTAATTAAAAGATTATCACCACGAAGGCACAAAGGACACGAAGAAATAAAACTTCGTGTCCTTCGTGCCTCGGCAATTGCTCCTGCATTGCTCTACCTCCTGCATAACCCACAGGGATGTGGGGAATGCAGATTTTGCAGGAGCAAAAATCTGTCCTTGCAGTCGTTCGTGGTGAATAAAAGAAGCTTTTATTCACGTCCCAGACTAATTAACGCACATACCTCCGGGTTTTATGGGGCTTGCAGCGAAACTTTGATTGCGCTTACACTGCGGTTTCAGGTTTTAACAATCCGCGAACTCTCAAGGAGATTCCCATGTTAGAAAAACACCAAAAAGCCCCCCTGTTCAGCTCAAAAAATCAATTTAATGAAACGGTTAATTTGTCCGACTACTTAGGGAAAAAGAATGTCGTGTTGTATTTTTATCCCAAGGATGACACGCCGGGCTGCACCATAGAAGCAAATCAGTTTACCCAGCTTGCCGGGGAATTTGCCAAGGCAGATACCGTGGTTATCGGTGTGAGCAAGGATTCTTGCGCCAGTCATACAGATTTCATTAAGAAATTCGGCCTGAAAGTGGATTTACTGGCCGACGTCGATGGCGAACTTTGTGAAAGTTATGGCGTATGGCAGGAACGGGAAAAAAATGGCGTTAAAAGCATGGCGCTTCTTCGTTCCACCTTCATTATTAATAAAGAAGGCGTATTGGTCGATGCCGCGTATGGCGTCACGCCCGAGGGACATGCCCAGGACGTATTGGACAAAGTAAAAAACTTGTAATTTAGATAAACTTTCCAGATAGCCTAATGCCAAATTTTAATTTTACCCTGCATCATGCCAGCCTCATTGTTGCCGATACCGTCGCTTCGCTGACATTTTATTGCGATGTGCTCGGCATGCAGCAAACCGACCGGCCCGATTTGGGCTTTCCGGGCGCATGGTTGCAGTTGGGCGCGCAGCAGATTCATTTACTGGAACTGGAAAATCCCGACCCGGTCACCGGCCGCCCCGAGCACGGCGGTCGTGACCGACATATCGCCTTAAGTGTGCAGGAACTGGCGCCGGTTCGAGAGGTACTGGATAAAAACGGTATCGCCTACACCTTGAGCAAGTCGGGTCGACAAGCGTTGTTTTGCCGTGATCCGGACGGCAATGCGCTGGAGATTCTCCAGCGGGCATAAATTTGATTATGCTTTTTTCTTGTACACTACGTTGTATATCTTGAAAAACAGTATCGACGCGGCCAGCAGCAGTGTTATTGCATTTGCAAAAATAATGGCCTTATCATCAAGATAAATCCCGTAAATAAGCCAACACAATACGCCCAGCGTAAAGGTGCTGTACATGCCCAAAGAAAGGGATTCGGTATCTTTGGTTTTTATCGTCAATATTGCCTGAGGTACAAAGGAGGCGGTAGTGAGTGTCGCGGCTAAATAGCCGATAATTTCAGGGGCGATTGTCATAGGTGTTTTGGCTAACTCCACTATTTTTTTGCAGCGGATTTCTTTAGTTTTTTAAGTATGCTCTGTCCGATAGCGTTTGCAAAATCCTCAATATTTTCATATCCCTGCGTTTGGGCAAAATCCACTGCCGCCATGACCAGCTTTTTAGTTTCGGCTATTTCTTCGTGCGTTCTGCCGCAGCCTTCGCAACGAGTTCCTTCGTAAGTGCAGTTATCAGTACATGGATTAAATTTCATAGTATTTTCTCAGTATTTATTAATGTTTTTTGTCTTGTTCATTTTTAAAGCCACGAACGTTGTCAAGATAGGCTCCGGCAGGCTCTACGACACTCCATCCCTGGCTTTATGCAGGTAAAGGATGTGAACAGAAGGAAGATAGCAGGCAATACATCATATCCCCCGTTTGTGTTATCCCGAGAGGGATTTTATCACATCTATCCTTGTCAATAATCAAACCAGCAGATAGCGTTTGCCCGTTTCAGTGTGATTCATTGACGCTCAACATGATGTTTCCAAAAACAATTTCATTCTCGACGATTTGAAAAACACCTTTACCTCGTTCTTCGTTATTTTTCCAAACAGCATTTCCAATCTGGATTTCAGCGCCGGCATGAACAGCCTCTTCGACAATAACCTGGACATGCTCGGCGAGAGTCATTTCCGACAGAAGGTGGGTTCGGTCGACATGAAGCCGGGTGCAATCCATTTCAATCTTTTCCCTGGTGTGGAGGGCTTTGTTTAATAAGCCGTTTTTGTCTTTTTCAGGATGCGCCAGAACAAAGGCGATAATCTTCTTCAGGTCCTCCTGCTCCTTTTCAAGGACGTCAATCTCAAGCTTAAGCCTGTCCTGCTCGGCCTGAAGGTAAGGGTTGAAACCTGCCCTGACCTTGGTTACAAAACCCGCGCTCGAACCGATTATGGCTGTTTTTACCAGGTCCGATGCACTGGTAATGCCGCCGATGATGCGGCCTTTTTTTCCGACGGATTTCCCCACCAACACCCGATTAAGTGCGGTCAAATGGTTATGCATGGAGAATTCTTCAATAATAATATCTACGCCCGCTTCCATACAGGCGTTTTCGGCAAAGTGCGCGCTGATTGAACCTTTGCTGATAATTATCGCGTTAAAGGTAGACACTTCGTTTGGATCGCCGCTATGTTCGCTATGACCGATCACGCCGCCTTTTATAACGATATTTCCACCCGCTTCAATTTCTGCCGCTTCGACGGTCCCTCCCACGAACACATCTCCAGTCGCGTGGATTTTCATCCCGTCCTTGACGTCGCCTTTGATATTGATCGTGCCATCGAAACTCATGTTTCCGGTTGAAATATCCACCAGCGACAGCGCGATGGTAGGTTCCACCACAACGCCATTAGGAACCAACTTGGGTTGACCGGCGATCGCAGCCAACAGTAGGGAGTTATTATCCGGGTCGAGTTCGGCATCCGTGTCCAACTCTACACCTTGTAGCCCCGGGGCAAACTGTACGTCCTGCCCAGGTTGAGGCATAAGCGCTTGCCCGGTAATGTCCCAGCCTTTTTTACCTTCGGTGGGCGGGGTACGGCACATCAGCGGATCGCCGGGCCTTACCACAATAAGCTGTCCAAGATCGCGGTAGTTAGCGATACCGCGCGCGTTGACCTGGGGTTTCCGTTCTCTTATTTGCGGTATCAGGCTTTGAAAACGCGCGTCAATACCCCGCACGGGGCGCAACCCTTGAGCGATGATACGCTCTGTCGCGTAGCCTTCCTTTAAAGCCGCCTCGATTTCATTTTTCATGATGCCTCTGACGACCCCTTTTTCCTGCAAAGCCAGCTGGATTTGAAATAGCGCGACGGGTGCGCCGCCGTATGGAGGGATTAAAGTAAGTCTGGCGGTCATTTTGTCGTCGTCAATTTTGAGCGTACATCCGCCGTCCCGGCGCTCGCCAATTTCCAGCACAAAACCCTCGCCAGGACTGTTGTACCGTTTTACCAAATTTGAGAGTGCGTTTTCATGCAGAAACAGGTTGGACAAGCCTTGCTTAGCCAATGCCGCTTTGATCATTGCTTCATCCAGCGGAGGTTTGCATTCACTCGCTTCAAATGTTGCGAGCAACTTGCCGTCATCGCTCAGCTTAAATGTCAGTCCATCTGTAGGTGACGCATCATTCACAGCTTGCTCCTTGGAGAATTATTGCGGCCTATCAAGAATAAAAATATTGAGAAACCAGTCATTTTTTATCAATCCGAACATCATCACCAACAGTAGGCGAAAAACGAAAGCAATGTTTAAATTAACAAGATAATCTAGTTTGAAGGGTAGCACATTATTAAAAAACCACTTAATGGCAGGAAAACCAAGGACAGGTTTATCCGCATCGAGATGTGCGAATGGCCGATTACAGTGTGAGTACACTGTGCTGATTTCAAAAAAAAGTCCCAGAACACGGGGAGGTGTGCTGGGACTAAAAATCGCCGGTTTGGTTGGCATTTCGTTCCATCCTTGGCAACATCCTATTGAACTTTCTTAAAATCCGTCTCCTATTTTGGCGACACGGCTATTGTCTCAAAAAATAACCACAAAAAAAGCCAGTCAAAGCTTAAGATAATGTACGCTCAAAATTACATCGACATCGCGGCCTGAGCAGGCTCGGCCATTGCGCGGGTCTGTCCAATTGCTCATCAAAAACATTGCCTTCTCCGTAACCGGACCTGCGTCCATGAACCGTTTTATAAACTGCACATTTACAAATAACAAACACTGCAAAATCTTGCTTGTCATAGTAAAATGCCGACAGTCTTTAATATACATAATGCAAACATGGATCAACGTACTGCAGAAGTAGAGCGAAATACGCTTGAAACTCAAATCAAAATTAAAATCAACCTGGATGGATCGGGTAAAACCTCATTTTCGACGGGCGTACCCTTTCTTGAGCACATGCTCGATCAAATTGCCAGACACGGCTTGATTGACATGGACATTGTAGCCAAAGGCGATTTGGATATTGATGACCACCACACCGTTGAAGACATCGGCATTACCTTAGGCCAGGCGTTTGCTAAAGCCATGCAAGACAAAAAAGGCATTGTTCGTTACGGACATGCCTACGTACCGTTGGATGAAGCATTGTCGCGAGTCGTCATCGATTTTTCCGGACGCCCCGGCTTGTTTTATGAGGTTAAATACCCGAAAGCCATGATCGGCCGTTTTGACGTTGATTTGTTCCGCGAGTTTTTTCAAGGCTTTGTCAACCATGCCGGCGTAACGTTGCATATCGACAACTTGAAAGGCGCAAACGCCCATCACGTCGCCGAAACCATTTTTAAAGCCATGGGCCGCGCCATCCGCATGGCGATTACCGCCGACCCGCGCATGGCGGGCATGATGCCGTCAACCAAAGGCAGCCTTTAACCTTCCTGTATTTCTTATGTCTTCTGTCGCTGTAATTGATTATGGAATGGGTAATCTGCATTCAATCGTGAAGGCCCTGCAACATGCAGCGCCTGAAATCGATGTTGTTTGTGTGTCCGATGCCGATTCGATCCTTCGCGCTGACCGGGTGGTTTTTCCCGGTGTCGGCGCGATACGGGATTGTATGCAGGCGCTCAATCAATTGGGCTTATCCGATGTTATCCAACAGGTTGCCAAAAGCAAGCCTTTACTGGGAATTTGCTTAGGCATGCAAGCCTTATTGAGCGACAGCGAAGAAAACGGCGGCATAAAATGCCTGGACGTTTTTTCCGGGCATGTCGTACATTTCCCCGAATCGTTAAAAGACAGCGACGGAAATTCCCTGAAAATTCCGCACATGGGCTGGAATGAAGTTCATCAGCTGCAACAACATCCGCTATGGGAAAATATTCCCCAAGACAGTCGCTTTTATTTCGTGCATAGTTATTACGCTCAGCCGAATGATGCAGCGATAATGGCGGCGACTACGCAATACCCGGATGCATTTACCTGCGCTTTGGCACAAGATAATGTTTTTGCCGTACAATTTCACCCTGAAAAAAGCCAGGCAGTTGGTTTGCAACTGTTGGAGAATTTTATGCATTGGGATGGGCAAGCATAGGGATGAATTCACTTGTACCCGCTGGGTATTTCGTCTTTGGGCAGATCAATCCGCCCCTATAATAATTACACGCCGCTGAGGATTTTATAAGTTATGTTGTTAATACCTGCAATCGATTTAAAAGAAGGAAAATGTGTTCGTTTGCGTCAGGGACGAATGGATGATAATACGATTTTTTCCGATGACCCGGTCGCCGTAGCAGGCAAATGGGTTGCCGCGGGCGCAAAAAGAATCCATTTGGTTGACCTGGATGGCGCGTTTGCCGGAAAACCAAGAAATGCCGACGTGATTCATGCCATCGTCGAAGCCTACCCCGATGTGCCTGTGCAAATAGGCGGCGGCATTCGCGATGAAGAAACGATCCAGGCTTATCTTAACGCTGGCGTGGAATACGTCATTATCGGCACCAAGGCGGTTAACGAGCCGCATTTTGTCAGGGATATGGCGCTGGAATATCCGCGTCACATCATCGTCGGGCTGGATGCAAAAGACGGTAAAGTGGCTATTGACGGCTGGTCCAAACTGTCCAAACATGATGTGATCGATATGGCCCGGCACTTTGAGGAATACGGTGTCGAGGCCATTATCTACACCGATATTTCCAGGGACGGCATGATGTCCGGCGTCAATGTCGAGGCGACCGCGAAATTGGCGCGCGCCATTCGGATTCCGGTTATCGCTTCCGGCGGCATTACCAACATGGATGACATCAGAGCCTTAGGCGCTGTCGCTCATGAAGGCATTATGGGCGCCATCACCGGCAGGGCGATTTACGAAGGCACCCTGGATTTTGAAGCGGCCGAAAAATTAGCAGAATCATTTGAATAGCCATGAGTTTAGCCAAACGTATTATTCCCTGCCTGGATGTCGATAATGGCCGCGTCGTTAAAGGCGTAAAATTTGTCGATATTCGCGATGCCGGCGACCCGGTAGAAATCGCCAGACGCTATGACCGCGAAGGCGCGGATGAAATCACTTTTCTGGACATTACCGCCACCCATGACAATCGGGACACCATTGTTCATGTCGTTGAGCAGGTGGCCAGCGAGGTTTTTATTCCGCTGACGGTCGGCGGCGGCATTAGGACACTGGACGATATTCGCCGCATGTTGAATGCGGGAGCCGATAAAGTCGGCATTAACAGCGCGGCGGTTGCAAACCCGGAATTTGTCCGCGAGGCGGCGGAGCGTTTCGGCTCGCAATGCATCGTGGTCGCCATAGACGCCAAAAAAGTCAGTCAAGCAGGCGAACCCAGTCGATGGGAGATTTTTACCCACGGCGGCCGCAAGCCGACAGGTATTGATGCGATTGCCTGGGCAAAAAAAATGGTCGACTACGGCGCCGGGGAAATCCTGCTGACCAGCATGGACAGGGACGGAACCCGCGAAGGTTTCGATTTGCCGTTAACCCGCGCCATTAGCGAGGCGGTACCGGTGCCGGTGATTGCATCCGGCGGCGTAGGCAATCTTGATCACCTGGCTGACGGCATTATTGAAGGCAAGGCGGATGCGGTGTTGGCTGCCAGTATTTTCCATTTTGCCGAATACACCATTGAACAGGCCAAGCAACACATGGCCTCACGCGGTATAGAGGTGCGCCTGTGAGTGCATCCTGGCTGGACGAGATACGCTGGACCGAGGACGGTCTGGTGCCGGTTATTGCGCAACAGGCGGAAACCGGAAAAGTGTTGATGTTCGCCTGGATGAATCGTGAGTCATTAGCGTTAACCGTTGCCGAAGGTTATGCGGTTTACTGGTCGAGGTCGCGCGGAAGGTTATGGCGCAAAGGCGAAGAATCCGGAAACCGGCAGAAAATATTAGGTATATTCCAGGATTGCGATGAAGACGTAATTCTGCTTAAAATTGAACAAGAGGGCGGCATTGCCTGCCACACCGGTCGTGAAAGCTGTTTTTATCGCAGTCTGGTTGACGGGCAATGGCAAGCCGTCGAGCCGGTTTTGAAAGATCCCGAAACTATTTATAAAAAATCATGAGCGACGTATTACAACAACTGGCGCAAATTCTGGAACAGCGTAAACTGGAAACTGCCGATAAATCTTACGTAGCCAGTCTGTATGCCAAAGGGCTGGACAGCATACTGAAAAAAATCGGCGAAGAAGCGACGGAAACCGTCATCGCCGCTAAAAGCGGCGATAAAAAACAGATTATTTATGAAACTGCCGATTTGTGGTTTCATTGCATGGTGTTGCTGGCCGATCAGGGCCTGGGGCCGGATGATGTATTGCAGGAACTGCAACGTCGTTTCGGCTTGTCCGGTCTGGAAGAAAAGGCGCAACGTAACAAGTAAAGACTTTGCCTTGCAAGGTCTCCAGCAAATAAGGCGTTGCCTTGCAACGTCTCCATTGGAGTTAAAAATGGGTCTCAGCGTTACTCACTTATTAGTTGTATTAGCCATCGTCATTGTTGTTTTCGGCACCAAGCGTTTACGCAATATCGGCACCGATCTGGGCGGAGCCATCAAAGGCTTTCGCACGGCCATCAAAGAAGGCGAGGAAGACAAGCCGGCCGCCGATAAGGGTGAAGCCATTGAGGGCGAAGTCACTTCCAAAAAAACCGATAAAGATTAATTCCTATGTTTGATGTAGGATTCTCGGAACTTTGTCTGATCGGTCTGGTCAGCTTATTGGTGATAGGTCCTGAAAGATTGCCCAAGGTGGCCAGGCTTGCAGGGTTCTGGCTGGGTAAAACACGCAGCATGGTGGCTTCCGTCAAGGAAGAAATCAAGCTGGAACTTCAAGCCGAAGAATTGCGCCAGATATTCAAGGAGCAGTCCGGCATGGCAGAGGTTCAGCAAATTATTGACGAAACCTCCGACACGCTCAAATCCACGATTGACCCGTTGCCGACGACTTCAAAGACGCAGGATGACCTGGATGCAGGAACCGTTCCCGAACCAGAGCAACACAAAGAGCAGTTGCCGACAGATATAACAACCGGACAACATGAGCCAAAGTAATTTTAATGAGACTGGAGAGCAGCCTTTTATCAGTCACCTGATTGAATTGCGCAACCGCTTGTTGCGAATGGTTTTATGCGTATTAGTCGTATTTTTGGGGCTGGCTTCATTCTCCAATGAAATCTACAGCTTCCTGGCCGGCCCCCTGCTACAGCACATGCCGAAAAACAGCACCATGATCGCTATTGATGTGGCCTCCCCGTTTTTCACACCATTTAAACTGGTGCTGGTAGTCTCGGTCTTTATTTCCGTTCCCTATATCCTTTATCAGTTCTGGGCGTTTGTCGCACCAGGCTTGTATAAACGGGAGCGGCGCATGATTTTGCCGTTGCTGATTGCCAGCACCCTGCTGTTTTATATGGGCGTGGCCTTTGCCTACTTCGTGGTTTTCCCGCTGGTTTTCGGCTTTTTGACCGCCGCCGCACCCGTTGGCGTCGCGGTAATGACCGATATTGCCAAGTATCTCGATTTTGTTCTGGCCCTGTTTTTTGCGTTTGGCGTTTGCTTCGAGGTGCCGATATTCACCATCGTATTGGTCTGGACCGGACTGGTAACCCCCGCCGACCTCGCCGACAAACGCCCTTATGTCATCGTCGGCGCGTTTATCGTAGGAGCGGTTTTAACGCCTCCCGATGCCATCTCGCAAACATTATTAGCGGTACCGATGTGGATGCTGTTTGAGCTGGGCTTGGTCTGTTCCCGGCTTTTTGCGCCCAAGCCTGATGGCGATTATCAGTCGCCCGATGATGCCGAAATGGAAGCCCGCCTGGATAAGATTGAACGGCAGGAAGACGAATAATTAAGGCACATACCGAAGCCGTGAGCACTTATTAAAAGCGCTCACGGCAAGTCCCGGTTCTCAGGTGTCCAACCAATGATTGCGGTGTTGCCGGTTAAAACCCGCAAAGGATTTGGGTATTAACCTATCGCCCCATACAACCGACAGCTTGCGAATGAATGACAGCGTCACACTTTCTCCCGCCGTAAGTAACAATCACCTGCCAAACAATCCCGAATCTTTAACGCCGGACGGCTTTTTATACAATCTGCTGATGACAGTATCATCAAAAAAACAGTACAATACCCTGCGTCAGAAAACAGATGTTGAGTTAAGGGATTCCTAAATTGTTAGGTTGTCCGGTTATCAATGTTGTAGTTCTGTGTTAACCGTAAGTTTTTATTTTAGGAGTTTCAAAATGGCAACAGGCACTGTAAAGTGGTTTAACAACACGAAGGGTTTTGGTTTTATTGCACCTGCTGATGGCGGCGAAGACGTTTTTGTTCACCATTCAGTTATTCAGGGCGAAGGCTTCAAAACTTTGACTGAAGGCGACACGGTCACTTTTGACATCGAATCAGGTCCAAAAGGCTTAACTGCTGCTAATGTTTATTCCAAATAAGGAATAAACAGCTTTAAAAAAAGCCCTTGCGATTCACATCGCAAGGGCTTTTTTTTGTCTTCCTGCTTTAAGAAAACTATTTGAAAGGACGACCTTTAGCATCTTTGTTGATCTGTCCGCCAAACAGCAAAATGCTTTCTATAAACCCCCAGAGCGCCGCAAATCCGGGCAGTCCGGTTACGTAAAGTATCACCGTCAGCGTTAACTGTATGAAGGCCATCCGGTAAAAGCCCAGATAAAACCGGTGCGCCCCTGTCCAACCCAAAAATAACGCCAGCACAGCAGCCAAGTATTTATATTTTACGGCTTTAGGCGGTTCCAAATACGCGCCCACCAGAGTAATGTTGCTCGCAATTGTTCCATGAACATCAAAGTTAACGTCATCGCCTTCATCCGGCGGTACGTCCGCAACCCAATCATCTAAATGAAACGTAAACAACGCTCCTTCGGTTTTTATCACCCCGGCTTGCGAATCGGGATCATAAGTTTCAATCTGTCCAATCATTTATCATCTACCTTTTAAAAGTGGACGCCCATCGGTCGCCCTTTATTCTCTGAGGCCCCTACAATACCGCCCCAGCCAGTCTCAATCAAGATCAATTATCGTCGCGTAAACGTACGGCTAAAACATCACACAGCGCATGATGCAACACGCCGTTTGCGGTCGAACCCAGCAACAGGGCGAAACCATGCCGACCGTGCGAACCCACTACGATTAAATCTACCTTGTTTTCTTCAGCAACCCTGATTATTTCCAATTTAGGGCTGCCCGTTTCCATCCACCGACAGTCTTCAGCAATATTGAGTTTGTCAGCCAAATTGGCCAGTCTCTTTTTTGCCGCCGCCATTAACTCGGCGGTTAAATCGAGATCAAAAGGAATGGTCGATCCATAAGCCGCATCGGTAATCAACAAATTGTCCATCACATGCACAATGCTCAGTTTTGCCTGATATTTGTCGGATAAATCCCTCGCTCTATCGGCAACAGCCTCGCCGTGCTCGGAAAAGTCGGCCGCCAGTAATATATGTTTGTAGCTTTCCATGATGCCTCCTATTTAACACCGGCAACTTCAGGAAACAATAAAGCCATCACCTGATAAGATCCCAGTATGTATAAAAACGCCAAGCCTAAACTAAAAGTCCAGGTTTGTCCCAGCGCATTGCGAAAAATATGCCCGGTAACTGCCCAATGCCAAATCATTAAAGCTATTGTTAGAATAAATGCCAGTAAAGCGCCTCTTCCTATCATCATTGAGGCCATTCCCGGCAGGGCGAAAAAACTAATTAACGCATCGGTACCCAGTATGGCGCAGCTCGTTTGATAAAATCGCTCCCGCTTTTGACTTACATATAACATCAGCCAGCTAAATCCGACGATCAACAAGGCTCCGACAATAGCCTGTAACAGCGAGTTAAGCCAGTCCGTACGGATACTTACCATTAAAAAACTGACGATAACATCAATAACGATCAACAGCCGCAACAACCATACGGAAGGCGGTAAATCCTGCGGCCCTTTTTTAAACAGGCAAATATCAAATAATAGTTTTATGACTTCAAACATGACTTTTCCTGTTTTACTGAGCTGGCGGTAAGGTTCTTACTTAATAACAGCTAAATCCTATTATAGAAATTTAAAAAAATTATCACCACGAAGGCACGAAGAACACGAAGAACACGAAGAAATAATACTTCGTGTCCTTCGTGTCTTCGTGGTGAATAAAAAACTTCAAATGGCCTGTGGCTTACATCATTATTTAAGCGCTTCGATCTTTTCCTCAGCCTCCATCCAGGCCGCTTCCGCATCATCCAACGCCTTATCGACTTTTACTTTCCGTTCCATCAGCTTTTTTAATTGCTCTTTTTCCGATTCCGCATAAATGGCAGGATCAGCCAATTGATGTTCCAGTTGCCGCTGTTCATTATGATATTTTTCAACGGCGATTTCAGCTTTTTTCAGGGCGTCAAATAAAGGCTTATGTTTTAGTCTGCGCTCTGCATCCAGCTTTCTTTGATCTTTCCGCGATACTGTCTGCGCACTGTCAACGACGGTTTTTTCCTCGCCTTTTTTCTGCTCCGTCAGCCACATGCGGTAATCGTCAAGATCGCCATCGAAAGGCTGCACCTTGCCGCCTGACACCAATAATAACTGATCGGTCACCGAGCGCAATAAATGCCGGTCATGCGAGACGACCACTATGGCGCCTTCATAGTCCTGCAAGGCCACGCTCAAGGCATGACGCATTTCCAGATCCAGATGGTTGGTCGGCTCATCCAGCAGCAATAGATTGGGATTTTGATAAACCAACAGCGCCAATACCAGCCGCGCTTTTTCGCCGCCGGAAAAGGGTTTGACGGCTTCCATCACCTTGTCGCCGCGAAAATCGAAACCGCCCAGAAAATTGCGCAAATCCTTCTCGGTCGCCTGCTTGTCCAGTTGTTGCAAGTGCCACAAGGGGCTTTCATCAATGCGCAATTGTTCCAGTTGATGCTGGGCGAAATAGCCGATTTTTAACGCTTCCGCTTCATTCCTGTTACCGGATAGCGGCTGCATATCGCCTGCCAGCACCTTAATCAAACTGGATTTACCCGCGCCATTCGGCCCGAGCAAACCGATACGGTCGCCCGGCGATATGGACAGCCCGGCCTGTTTAATAACGCAAGTTTGATCATAGCCAATATCGACCTTATCCAGCGTTAATAGCGGATTGGGCATTTTTCCCGGCTTGGCAAAGCTAAAGTCGAACGGAGAATCGACATGCGCCTGTGCAATCAGCTCCATGCGCTCCAAGGCTTTGATTCGGCTTTGCGCTTGTCTCGCTTTAGTGGCTTGCGCCTTAAAGCGGTCGACAAAGCTTTGCATATGAGCGATTTCGCGTTGCTGCTTTAGATAGGACGACTGCTGTTGCGCCAGTTTTTCTGCGCGCATGCGTTCAAAAGCCGAATAATTGCCGGTATAAATTTCGGCCTTATTCTGTTCGATATGCACGATGTGATCGGTAATGGTATCCAGAAAATCCCGGTCATGGGAAATCAGCAACAAGGTGCCGGGATATTTGCACAACCAGTCCTGCAACCAGATCACCGCATCCAGATCCAGATGGTTGGTGGGCTCATCAAGCAATAGTACGTCCGAGCGGCACATCAAGGCCTGAGCCAAGTTAAGCCGCATCCGCCAGCCGCCGGAAAACGAATTGACCGCATTGATTTCCTGATCGGCAGTAAAACCCAAACCGCTCATTAACCGCGAGGCTCTGGCCTGTGCGGTATAACCGCCGATGGTTTCCAGGGCCGCATGCAATTCGGCCTGTTTCAAGCCGTCATCATTCTGTTCGGCAATAAGCAATTGCTTTTGCAAACGTCTCAATTCCTGATCGCCGTCAATGACGTAATCGATCGCAGAACAGTCGGTAGCAGGCGTTTCCTGAGCAACATGGGCTATTTCCAGCCCCGGCGGCATCGAAAAATCGCCCTCATCCAAATGCAGTTCACCTCTAACCAACGCAAATAAACTGGACTTGCCCGCGCCATTAGCCCCGGTAAAGCCTACTTTTTGGCCTTTATGAATGGTGAAGGAGGCATGGTCAAACAAAACCCGTACGCCACGGCGAAGGGCTATATTTTTAAAATTTAGCATTTAAATAAAAGGCTCAAGGTGAAGGAGATTATGCTGGTTCGTGGGTTGTAGGATGGTTAGAAGCTATAGCCTCTAACCATCGCAAGGTGATTTGTCTATGATGGGTTTCACTTCGTGCCTTACAAGTCGCTACGCTCTAACCCATTCCTACGCGTTAAAATTTAAGCGTCCCGGCAAACACAAAAAATAAAATATTCAGCACTGCCAAGCCGATTAACAGATAAATGGTTATCTGCATGCCCAAAACTCTTTTCTTGAAATCCTTTGCGGGAAGTCCCATCGCATGTAATATTCGCCCAATTATCAATGTAGCACCCAATATATGGATAAGTATTTTCGGCGCTCCATTTAATTCCAGCGTTAATAAGAGCATCAGTGCGATGGGAATATATTCCACTGCATTTGCATGAGCGCGAATTGCCAGCTGTAGCCCCTCATTTCCGCCGTCGCCAACACTGACCCGATTTTTCCTACGCAGTTTTATTACCGAGAGCGTAAGCCTCACTATTAACAAGGCGGCGAGTGATGCGTATATTGACGTAATCATGGCTGTTTAACCCAAAATGAAAGATTCGAAATAGTAAAAGTCCGTATCGACCGGAACGTTTGATCGCCGCAACGATTTTTAAAAAAACCGTAACTCTTCGGCTTATTTAACACCTTCTTGACGCGATTTGCTCTTAAAAACGATGAGTAATACCTGCCGCTTTCATGATGCTATTGGCTGTGTGCCGTGATTTGCAAGCATGATTTACGGTAACGGATACGCCTTTTTCCGATGCCCAAATTTCATGCGACCCTTTGCCGGTGCGAACCAATTGGTAACCGTGTTTAAGTAATAGCTCTTTGACCAGTTTTTCATAACCATTCATACTGCAACGGGCGGCTGAAAAAACGACAAATGCGTTACGGCTTTTACGCGCAACTTTGGCTTATCCAGCGTAAGTAATTCAGGCACTAACTCCCAGACTTCTTTTTCCAATTCGTCTAAAGTTTCCGCTTCGACAACCAACCCTTTTAAATCAGGACTGGTTGCGACATAAACATTCGCTTCGTTATCGTGGATAATTTCAACTTTAATTAAAAGTGGCATGCCCATTTCTGCGAAAAATGCTGCACAAGGCCAGCTTAAACGATACATGATATTCTCCTAAATTAAGGTGAGTAGGGTTTTTCGCCTTTTGCCTTGCGCCTTTCCCCTGATTTAAGCAAACCGCTCAATCATCTTTTCCGCCTGTTCGGCAAATTGCTCAAGATTGCCTTTTTTGACCGTTTCTACCGGAATAACCAGTGCGGTATTCAAACTAATATAAATATAAACATAGCGTTTACCGTATTCCACCCTGACCAGCTCGCTCCAGGCCATTTTATGTTTGCCGCTGGGTGATTTTTCCAACAGGTAATTGGGGTTAGCAGGATCAATGCTCAGCGTATAGGAGCCGAACATATTGATCTTTTCTTTATTGGTATAGTTTTTAAGTATCTGCCTACGCAAATCCAGCATCATAATTTTTGGAGACAACAATGCCCAAAGTATCGCAATAGCAACGACATACCCTGACGACTTTATATCGCCGTAATAAAAATAATAAAACGATCCGATAAGCCCCATGATGCCCGGCACTATCCAGCGGTTTTTCCTGATATTGTTTTGTATATCTTCATTTCTCATGAACTGTATTTCATTAAAATGGATTAAATCTTCTTCGCGGAATTCGTATTCAATTTCAAACATGTTTTTGATCTTTGTAAATAATTATAAAAAAGTCACTACGCAGGCGTAGGTACATAAAAAATTCTAATGCATTTTTATTTTTGCATGAGCGCTACGCCTGAATAGATTGGAAAGCGTCAACATTGCCGTCCTGAAATAACCGTGTACGGCCACCTGATGCATTTTATACAAGGACAGATAAACCACTCTGGCGATAAAGCCGCCGATGCTGACCGATCCCATCAGATTACCCATCAGATTGCCGACGGTGGTGTATTTACCAAGCGCAACCAACGAGCCGTAATCGAGATAAACATACTTCACCAGCTTGCCGCCGTGTAAGCGGTTGGCTATCGATTTGCTTAACGTCGATGCCTGCTGATGCGCCGCCTGCGCTCGCGGCGGCACATTGCCGTCATGCCCCGGCCAGGGACAGGCCGCGCAATCGCCTATCGCAAAAATATTCTCGTCACTGGTTTTCAAGGTTTCATCGACCACCAACTGATTGATCCGGTTAACTTCCAGGCCATCCAGGTCTTTCATCCAATCCGGCGCTTTAATGCCCGCCGACCAGACTTTAAGATCCGCAGGCACCAGTTCGCCATCATGGGTATGAACGCCCTCTTTGGTTACCTCAATCACCCGGCGACCCAGCTTAAGGTCGATGCCCAGCTTGACCAGCTGTTGTTGTGTCGCATTGGCTAATTTGACGGGCAATGCGGGCAGCAATTGATTAGCCGCTTCGATAATGGTCAATTTCACATCGCTGGATTCATCCAGGCCGTAAACCGCCAGCAGATCGGTCACCTCGTGCAATTGCGCCGACAGCTCGACGCCGGTGGCTCCCGCGCCGATGATGACGATGGACAAGGTCTTATCGTCGGCATTGTTTTTACCGGCATGGCTTTTGATATACGATTCAACCAATTGCTTTTGGAACTTGAATGCCTGAGCGGTGGTATCCAGAAACAGGCAATGTTCCGCCACGCCCTTGATATTAAAGGTGTTACTGATGCTGCCGACCGACATCACCAGCGTATCGTAACTGAAAGTGCGCCTGGGGATTAATTCTTCACCGCTGTCACTCAGCGTGGGACTGACATAAATTTCCTTTTTCTGCCGATCCAAGCCTTCCATCTTACCCAGTCTGAAGCGAAAATGATTCCGATGCGCCTGGGCCAGATATTCAATCTGCTCGGATTCGTCCAACGTACCGGCTGCAACCTCATGCAACAACGGCTTCCAGATATGCGTCGGCGAAGCGTCCAGCAACATCACCTCGGCCAAGCCTTTTTTGCCTAATTTTTTACCCAGACTGGTAGCAAGCTCAAGACCCGCCGCCCCGCCGCCAACAATCACTATCTTGTGTTTTTCATTATTCTTATCAGTCATTGTTACCCCCCTCAAAAAACATTATTTTTCTGCACGCTGGCATTATATCGAATCAACCTCTTAATGACCGATTTTACTAAGCATGGATTTACAAGGAGCTGAATTTCGAGTTAATAGCCGACTGGTTCAGGCACGCCAAAGGGGCCTTTTACCAGCGGCAATCATTAATTGGGGATCGGGTAAAAATGACGTAATACGGCTAACACCCATCTCATTCTTAAAGATGACTCTTTACCGATGATCGGATGTTGAATTGTAGAATCTGCATGGCTGGAGGTGCAAACCGCTTAAGGACGCTGATTGTCAACATCAACGCCCTTAGAAGCCGCTATTTTAAAGTCCCGACCTGAAATGAAGCGTTTTTGTTTTAGGCTATAAGGGAAATGCAAAACTCAGGGATGTCAAAGCGAGTTTCGCTGATCGGTTTGTCATGTTGGAGCATAATCGCGTTATTACTGCCTTTAGGCTGATATAACGTAATTTCTCCGAATTCAGCATGGCTACCTGAAAAGAACACTTCTCCCGCCAAGTCTTTGCGCACCAAGTGGGTCATTTCTTCGTAGATTTTAGCGAAATTATCTAAGCTTATTTCTGAGAACTTTAACTCTTTCATTCTTTTCCCTTTCTTTTTAAGTGGAGCAAGGCATAAATTAAAATTTCCGCTATTTTTCCATAAAAAAATATTTATTTAAACAATAAGTTAATGGCAATAAATAATGTGACACCTTAACAATTGCAGGCACATTATATTTCAAGGAGTTACAACTTAAAGAATTCAAGGGAACGCCATTTTTTTGCAACGTACTGTAGCCGTATAGGCTGGATTACTAAAAAGCGCCACCCCAACTGCCGCTTTAGCAGATGCAGATGAAAACCAGCTCATATCCTCATCCAATGGAAGTATCATCAAAAACAACCTCAACTATCGGCAGCTCCCATTTCTCCACCTTGCACCGCGACTGATAGCCCTCTTCGCTGTCCTCCCGATAACGCCTGATCATGGCTAATACCGTGACCGACTTGATGGCGTTGATTTTAGCCGACCAAAACTGAGCACCCTGTTTCGATAACACCGCGACAACCCTATTGAGCTGTTAGTTGACCGGACGCATGATCACGGCCGAAGCGGGGCAATGGTCTCTAACGCCTGAGCTGCATGTCTTGGGATGCATGGCTTTGTCGAAACAGAGGCGAACTTCTTGCAGATATTCGCCTTTGCAGGCAACCGCCATCTGCATGTTTGGGTTCGAATCCTGAAACTGTTTGCGGATTTGGGCAGCCGAAATATTGACCTGACGGCCGGGATTGGCGAAAGCGTCCGGGATTTTTATGGTCTGGAAAGCGCTCTTGATCAGGCCGAAGTATTCGCCGACCTTTTCGCCGCTGCATGTGCCGTGTTTTTCCCATTCGTGCTGGATCAGTTTCTCGCTGGGCATGATGGGAAGCATTTCCTGCACGACCGCTTCGGGAACGGCGGGAGTCGTCGAGCAGGAATCGGGGTAACCTTTATTATATTGCGGCCATAATCCATGCACGACGAATCCGTATTGCTTTCCTCCATCGCACTGGAGCTTGTCGCTCGGCACTTCGGCGCAATGCTCCGGCGACCAGGACAGGGTCAGCAGGTAATAGTCGAATTGCCCAGGCTGGCCGTCCGCATAAACCGGAAGGCTCCAGCCCAGAATCAATGCCAAGACCGCTTTGCCGATTGTTTTTGTATACGACATTATTTTTCCTTTTATTTGAATGTTGGTTTCTGTGCTGACTCAGGCTCTGTCGCCATTTTTATGCAGTTTATTTTCCGTCGGCTCCCGGCTTGTTGCCGGTGCCCCGCAGGCGAACCAGTTTTTGCAAAAGATCGAACCAAAACGGCGCGCCGAAAAGAGTTGTCGATGCGGTCACTAGCCAACCCGCTAATTGGGTGCCGCTTAGCGGTGGCGTATCGGCTGTCCAGCCTATCGGTAAGGACATGAATTCTTTCCATGAGATATCCGCCGAAGGGGTTGACGCGCTGATCCCCGCTGCAATTGCCGGATGCTGCCAAAGTGTCGTGAAAAGACGAAAGCTATCGATGTTGAAAAGGGCTGCAATGACCAAGGCGATTATCAGGCAATACAGCTGCGAGCGGCGCTTGTAGTTGCCTGATAACCGGTCCATCCCGGCGTCAAACCATGCTGCCACTTCAGCATGGACATTCTCAATCTGTCCTGAGGCTCGTCCGTATATCCCTTGCAGCAGTCGTTTTAACTGGTGATCTTTCATTGCGTCGATGTCCTTGCCTAGCTGTGCAAAATCGCCGGGTATGGTTTGTATATTATCGATAAGGGCGATAGCAAAATGCTTTGGATCGATATAAGAGGGTTTGTTTTTGAGGTCTTGTGCATTTTCGGCATTTCCTTGGCCTAGATGACTCACCAAACCGTGGTTGTATACATTGAGAGCAAGCCCCTCAAACTTTGGATCATTGAGCAGGGATTTGACGCCCTCCAACAGCGAGTTGGATCGCAGCTTAAAGGCTGATGCAATGGCTTCGTTAATTGAACTGACAATAAGCGCGACGGAGGCGTAACAGAAGACGAATCCGATTGCGACTTCCAAGGTGGTACTGTTAAACATAGATTTCTCCTTCTTTTTATTTTTTTCCCGGAACTTAGGCCAAGTTATGGGTTCATCGGTTTGAATGTTTCTTTTTGATCATGTCGCCGCTCTCAAAGTACCGGTGACAAATAATCAGTTACTTCACGGCAGTGCCCAAAAAAGTGCGCAATTTTTCGCTGATGAATGGCATCGCGGCGGCAGCGGTTCTGTGATCGGGAACTTCAGGTATTATCCCCTTCACCAGATTCTCGACATGATTCTCGATGTCGTCGAGAATATTTATTCCCCCGCGAATCGGGAGGTGGGCAGCCGCTTCGTGCATCGCCTTTTGGAAGTCGTTCAAGGGCGCGTTCAATGCTTTTACAAGTTCGTCGGGGCTGACTGCGTAGGGCAAGGGCACGACTTTATCCGGGCCGAGATTGCTCGGGGTGTCGAGGTTCAGCACGCATTCGAGATCCGGGGCGACGGCGTCGCGATGGCTGATAGGCGCGCCGAGAGCGAAGCATTTCCTGAGGGTAGCGATGACTGAGGTGTGATCGAAGGGGAAAGATGACCCTACCGGTGTCTTCAGGATGGTTCCGGCCTTGATATAGGGAGAGACAAGCACCGCCGGAACCCGGACTCCGTAGCGGTCGAAGCCGAATGGCTGGGAATGACTGTTATCGGGAGGAACGGCTTTCGGCGGCGGGACATGATCGTAGTTTCCTCCATGCTCGTCGTAGACGATGACGAGCAATGTCTTTTCCCAAGTCGGCGCGCCTCTTAGCGCATTGTAAACCTCTGCGATCAGGTCCTCGCCCATTCCCACATGGTGCGGGGGATGCTGGTCGTTGGGCAATTTCACGTCCGGAAAATAACGCGGCTCGATAAAGGTATAGGCAGGTAATTTGCCCGCCGCAACGTCCTTCGCAAATTCCGTCTCGAAAAGCCTGAACCGATCGATATGCGGCCACAAACGGCTAAGGGTAAGCGTCTGCGGGAAATCGTGAAAATAGATTTTCCATGCACCAGGATTGCTGAATCGGTTGAAGACCGTCTCCATCAGGTAAGGAAAACGCGCGGGCGAATTGTTTTCATATCCCTCTGCGGTGGCGCAATGCAGGAAGAAGCGGTTCGGCCAGGTCTGGCAGGGCGCGGAGGCGAACCAGTTGTCGCACACTGCGAATTGCTTCGCTAGCGTGCTGATCACCGGAAGCTGCGCCGGCGTGTAGTAATGCATGATCGATTCCGGCGAATAGTTTCCGGAAGCGTCGGCGGTTTGCCTGACATAGTTGTTGACGAAGCCGTTCATCGCCGGAGTTTCGCTGCCCGGTTTACCGTCGAGCCCGAACAGCTGCATGTTAATGTCGTTCCAGAGTTCGCCGGGATCCGGATCGGGAATCGACATGGATTTCTGGTCGACGTTTCCGCTGTTCCACACCTTGACGTCATCCTTGCCGTGGTTCGGGTTGGTTTCATTGCCCGTGAGCCCGTCGAATTCGGGATTTCCGGGATAAAGCTGTCCCAATATGCTGTCGAAGGACCGGTTTTCCATCATCAGTACCACGACATGTTCGATTTTTCCGCCAAGATTTCCCATGCTTTTCTCCGCTAGTCATTCGTTACAAGAGTTATTACGACAATGCCGTTTCGCCGATTTCAGGTTCATCCTATCGTGTTAGGCGCGTCACCCATCGGCCAACCGACTCTATCCAAACATAACGCAGGATGGCGGTCTTGGCTTTCGTTGGCGATGTGGCGCGCAATTGTGGCGTAAAAAATTGTAGGCGTATGTAAGCCAAAGCTGAAAATGAACCTATAGAATCATTGATGTCTTGCAGTTGTAAGCATCAGCGGCCGATTAAACGCTGCACGGCGAAGACTTTGTCAGCCGTAATTCCGCTCGCCAAACAACGCGGTGCCGATTCTGACAATAGTAGAGCCTTCGGCAATTGCGGCCTTTAAATCCCCGGTCATGCCGAACGAGAAGGTATCCAACTCGGGTTGTCCCAATTTTGCGACGGCCTGATACAGTGCTTTATAGGGCTGGCGTTGTTGCTCAAAATCGTCTTGCGGGGCCGGAATGGCCATGACGCCGCGCAGCTTCAGGTTAGGCAGTTTGGCGACCTGTTCGCACAGTTGCGGCAATTCGGCCAGGGTAATGCCGGACTTGCTCGGTTCGTCGCTGATATTGACTTGTAGGCAAATATTTAACGGCGGCAAATGGGCCGGGCGCTGTTCGCTCAGGCGTTTGGCTATTTTTAAACTGTCCACGCTGTGTACCCAATCGAAATGCGTCGCCAGCGGCCTGGTTTTATTGGATTGGATGGGGCCGATAAAGTGCCAGGTAATAGCATAGGCGCCCAGTTCCTGCTGTTTTCTCAATGCTTCCTGCAAATAATTTTCGCCGAAATGGCGTTGCCCGGATTGATAGGCGGCGGCAATATCTTCGCTTGGCTTGGTTTTGCTGACGGCTAATAACAGTACCGATCCGGGCTGACGATTGCAGGCAAGTTCCGCATCGCGGATCTGCGAACGTATGTGTTTGAGTCTTTCAGTTATGGTTGTCATTGGCTGTCCGTTGTTAGTTAGTTACCGGTTATTAGACAACACACATTTAAAAAATGAAAATATGAACTATGGTATAAGGACAATTTTATTTTTGTCTTCAAGAGGATGTTATGGATATTGCCGAATTGCTGGCTTTCTCAGCTAAAAACAAAGCGTCGGATTTGCATTTGTCGGCGGGACTCCCGCCTATGATCAGGGTTGACGGCGATATTCGGCGAATCAATATTCCCGCATTGGATCATAAGGAAGTGCATGCGCTGATTTATGACATCATGAATGACAAGCAGCGCAAGGATTATGAGGAATTTCTGGAAACCGATTTTTCGTTTGAATTGCCCGGCGTTGCCCGGTTTCGGGTTAACGCGTTTAACCAGGAGCGTGGCGCAGCCGCTGTATTCAGGACGATTCCCTCGGTAATATTGAGCCTTGAAGACTTGAAGGCCCCCAGGTTTTTTGAAGAATTATGCCAAAAACCGCGCGGCCTGGTTCTGGTGACCGGTCCTACCGGCTCCGGCAAGTCGACTACGCTGGCGGCGATGATTAATCATATTAACTGCAACGATTACGCACACATCCTCACCGTAGAAGACCCTATCGAGTTCGTTCATGAGAGCCAAAAATCGTTGATTAACCAACGGGAAGTCCATCGCGATACTCACGGCTTTACCGAAGCGTTGCGTTCGGCACTGCGGGAAGATCCCGATATTATTCTGGTCGGCGAAATGCGCGACCTGGAAACCATTCGTCTGGCAATGACGGCGGCGGAAACCGGTCACCTTGTGTTCGGAACGTTACATACGACCTCGGCCGCCAAAACCATCGACCGTATTATCGACGTATTTCCTGCCGCGGAAAAAGACATGATCCGGGCCATGCTTTCCGAATCGTTGCAGGCGGTTATTTCGCAAACCCTGTTGAAGAAAATCGGCGGTGGCCGCATTGCCGCGCATGAAATCATGGTCGGTACCGCCGCTATCAGGAACCTGATTCGCGAAGCCAAGGTGGCGCAAATGTATTCGGCGATTCAAACCGGACGCAAGGACGGCATGCAGACGCTGGATCAGAATATGAAAGAAATGGTCGATAAAGGCCTTATCACTGCAAAAATGGCTATGGAAAAAGCGGTTAATAAGGATATGTTCCGCTAGGAATATTCAGCCTGAAAACCGCAGTGGAGCGGCTTCCACACGATCCAGCTGCGGTTTATGGAATGATGCGGACTCCAAGATTAATAACTGGTAAAATCACCCTATTTGACACTCAGCGAGAACTTATGACCGCTCCAGAAGCTCTATACCAATCAACACTGTCATCTTTAAAGCTCCGCGCTCGCGGCAAAGTGCGCGATATTTACGACATTGACGACAAGCACATGCTGATTGTGACCACCGACCGGCTGTCTGCATTCGACGTAATCTTGCCCGATCCGATTCCCGGTAAAGGCCGTGTTCTGACCAGTGTGTCCAATTTCTGGTTTGAAAAAATGAAGCACGTGATGCCCAATCACCTGTCCGACATTCCGCTGGAACAGGTGGTTCCCGATGCCGCCGAACGCGCGCAGATTGAAGGCCGCGCCATCGTCGTCAAATTATTGAAGCCGCTACCGGTCGAAGCGATTGTGCGCGGTTATTTGATCGGTTCAGGCTGGAAAGATTACCAAAAATCCGGCGCTATCTGCGGCATTAAACTGCCCGAAGGCTTGCAGCAAGCGCAGCAATTGCCTGAGCCGATTTATACGCCGTCCACCAAAGCCGAAGTGGATCAGCATGACGAGAATGTCTCTTTTGAACTTACTGTTGAATTGATGGGGCGGGATTTGGCGGAAAAAGTGCGCGACGCCAGCCTGAAATTGTACAAGGAGGCCGCCGCCTACGCCAAAGAACGGGGTATCATTATTGCCGATACCAAATTCGAATTCGGCGTGGATGATAACGGTGTTTTATACTTGATCGATGAGGCGTTGACCCCCGATTCATCAAGGTTCTGGCCTGCCGATCAATATCAGGTCGGTATCAGCCCGCCCAGCTTCGACAAACAATACATCCGCGATTACCTGGAAACGCTGGACTGGGATAAAACCGCGCCGGGGCCGCATTTGCCCGCTGAAGTGTCAGAGTACTGTGCGGCAAAATACAAAGAAGCTGAAGTCCGGTTAACGCAAGGTTGAGTGGTAAATCAGTTAATCCACGAAAAACACGAAAATATTCAAAGCTGGCAAGACGTAGGCCGTAATAAGGCCATCCAAGGCTTTCCTGAGCAAAGCCGAAGGGCGCGTAGCGCGAACCGGCTTATTACGGCCTCTACTGGGCTCCTTTCCGTCGATCTGCGATAAGTGCATCGCTCAAATCTGAACCGCCAGCTAAATGCTTGCGGGCGATTGCCAATGCATTTTGCAAGGCCAGCGCTTTGGGGGTGATGTGGATTTCGCCGTTGACGACAGAGATAAGCAATTCGTCGCCTTCCTGGATGCCAAGGCTAGCGCACATTTGGGCGGGAAGCACAATGCGACCGCCTGCTGAAATTTTAGTTGCTTGTTGATTCATGGCAAATAATTAGCCTAAGTGGTTTTTGCCGAAAACACTTGCTCTCGCTGTCGCTCGAACCGGCTTATTACGACCTACTGGGCGGAGCGGCAAGTACAGTGCATTATTCAATCGGACTAATATACGTAACATAAGGCCCATCTCCGAACAATGTTTGCTGAGTACTCCATGTCCCTTTTCTTGCTTTTTCATCAAAAAGCATTAACGCACCATTATTTATCCCCGATACGTTAAGATAATGTAATACTTGACTGGTTGCCTTGTCACCGTAATGACGCAATAAACTACTTCTCTTAAGCTCTACAAGTACTTTTTGATCTTTAGATGACAATATAATATCGGCTCGTTCACCCGATTCACTGTTGAGTTTAACATCTGAAGCAACTGTTATTGATGGATCTACTGCTTCGATGAAACCTGACAACAAGCCCAAATACTCATATTCTTTAATGGGCTGCTTATCGGGTAACTGCATAAATTCATATGACTTGGAAAGAAGTGAAAAAGCCTTCTTTTCAAACGGCAGTTCATTATAATTCTCAATACTATCTAGTACTTGTTTGGATAAGCTTTGCGCTCGTTCCTTTTCATAATTTTCATTTGCCTTAGTAATAATCTGTTCAAGGAGAATTATGCAAAAAGTAGATACGCTTGCAATTGCAAGCAATGCCTCTTGTTCAGTAAAGAACAGCTTGTAATCGTGAGTGGAAGTGTTTCTCCATTCTTTTCGGTAGTTGGTTAGAGATGTTAACACTCGGTCTTTCAATATCCCCCCATTTTCAAAATATTGTTCTATTTTGTGAGGCGTTGTTTGGCTGGGGTCTTTGCCTGCTAGTACGAAGTATGCCTCTTTTAGTGCCCCCTCGAATGCTTGGTTTGTTCGGTAGATTACATCTGTAAACATAATCTCATCATTTTCCTCTTTAGCGCTTTTCCAATATTTCTCTGCTCGTTCGATATGAAGAATAACAGCATCAATTCCTGAGTTTTTATAACCATCAGGAAATCGGCTTACAGCAGTCTGGATTATATCTAGTAGATCCATGATTATCTCTTAATTTAACGAGTTGTTATCAACACATACACTATTTTCAATCTTCGATGATAAAAACACCTTTATCTAAGCTGTATTATGATAATGCGCGTAAAAAATAGCTTCAAGATAACAACGCCCCTACCAAACTTTACCCGTGCCTCTGGCCGGTCAAATGCTTTAGCCTTAAGCCCGTTATCAGCAATGTTGCCGTGTAAATTACCAAACCTATCCCTATCCATTTCACCAGATTGATGACCCGCGCCGTCGAATTCCAGTCATTCCACCAAGCTGGATCGACAAAATAATACAATCCTGCCGACATTGCCCCGGCAGCCAATGATACCCTGATAAAAAACAACCACCAGCCGGTTGCCGGTTGATAGACATTGTCCTTTTGTAATTTTATCAATAACAAGGCGGCGTTAAAAAAAGCGCCCAGGGATGTCGCTAACGCCAATCCCGCATGCGCCAGCGGGAATACCAGCGCCAGATTCAGAGCTAGGCTGACTATCATCGCGTAAACCCCGTATCGCACCGGCGTTTTCATGTCGCCGCGCGAGGTAAAGCCCGGCACCAACACTTTAATCAGGATAAACCCCAGCAAGCCAAGTGAATACGCCTTCAAGCTCTTTCCAGCAAAATGCACATCGCTGACGCCGAATTCATTGTATTGAAATAACGTCGACAGCATCGGCTCGGCCAGCAATAGCAAACCGATGGTGGCAGGCAATCCTACCAAAACAACCAATCGCAAGCCCCAATCCAGCGCATTTGAAAAAGCGGCGGTGTCTTCCGCAGCATGGCTTTTGGCTAAATTCGGTAAAATGACCGTCCCCAGCGCAAGACCCAAAATACCCAGCGGAAACTCCACCAAACGATCGGAATAATACAGCCAGGACACGCTGCCGACGGTTAAAAACGAGGCAATCAAGGTATCCAGCAGCAAATTAATCTGCGTCACTGAAACGCTAAAAATTGCCGGTAGCATCAGGCTTATAATCCGTTTAACGCCCGAGTCATCAAAACCCAGTCTTAATCTCGGCATCAGCCCCAAGCGCATCAACGCGGGAAGCTGAAACAACAGCTGCACGATGCCCGCCGCAAAAACGCCCCACGCTAGGGCAGTGACCGGCTCGTCCATCAATGGCGCCAGCCAGATCGCGGCGGCAATCATGCAGATATTCAGAAAAACCGGCGTTAAAGCGGGAATCGCAAATTGCCCGTGCGCATTTAAAATGCCACCGGCAAAAGCCACCAAAGCAATAAAAAACAGGTAGGGGAAGGTAATCTGCAACAGTTGCACGGACAACTCATATTGGCTTCCTTGCCACATAAAACCGGGAGCCAGCAGCATGATCAGCACCGGGGCGGCAACGACACCGACCAAGGTAATCAGCAGTAAAAACACGGACAGCGTTCCGGCTGTTTTATCGATAAACTGTTTTAACGCGGCCTTGCTGCCCCGCTCTTTGTAATCGGACAGCACAGGGACAAAAGCATGTGCAAAAGCGCCCTCGGCAAATAGGCGACGCAAAAAATTGGGAATTTTAAATGCTACAAAAAACGCATCGGTTGCCGAATTCACACCGAAAATATGCGCAATCAACATGTCCCGGATAAACCCTAGAACACGAGAGATCAAAGTCATGCCGCCGACAACTAAGGTCGATTTAAAAAGCTGCCTGCTCAACGCGGCTCCTGTTATGATGCGTTAAAAAGTTTGACAATAATATCACTTGTAATGATAATACACGGTTTAATTAACTTACCACAAGAATCGAGACACTATGGCTAATACAGCACAAGCTAAAAAGCGTGCGCGACAAGCGGAAAAAAGCCGTATTCGCAACGCAGGACAACGTAGCAACTTACGCACATTCATCAAAAAAATCATTGCCGCAGTTAAGCTTGGCGACAAAGAAAAAGCGCAAGCCGCCTACAACACTGCCGTTCCGATTATCGATTCAGCAGTTACCAAAGGCATTATTCACAAGAATAAAGCCGCACGCGGTAAAAGCAGACTGAATGCAAAAGTAAAAGCTATCGCTTAATCGCTTTAGCCTTACTCAATAAAAAAGGCCGGACTCATTGAGTTACGGCCTTTTTTATTGCACGCTAATCGCGTCAAATAATCACCAGATTATCCCGATGTATCAGCTCTGAATCGTCGAAATAACCCAGAATATTTTCGAATTCCGAACTGTTCTTGCCCGCTATTAATTGGGCGTCGGCATTGCCGTAATTAATCAGTCCGCGCGCGATTTCCAAGCCGCTTTCATCGACGCAGGAAACCAACTCGCCGCGCTCAAACCGGCCTGATGCCGACTTAACACCGACAGCCAAGAGGCTTTTGCCCTCATTCCGCAACATCCTGACCGCGCCCGCATCCAAAACCAACTGCCCCTTAACCTGCAACTGCCCTGCAAGCCAGCGCTTTCTGGCCACCAACGGCTCTATGTCCGGCAATAGATAGGTACCCAAATCAGCCCCGGAGATTACGGAGGTAATAACATTGTCGGCAGCGCCCGCAGCAATCACTGTCGCAGCGCCGGACCTGGAGGCCAGCCGCGCCGCCCGTACTTTGGTACACATGCCGCCCCGCCCTAAGCCACTACGACTATCGCCAGCCATTACATCCAGCCGATCATCGTTAACACTGATCTCGGAAATTAATTTCGCGTCGGGATGCAAACCGGGATCTCCCGTAAACAGGCCCTGCTGATCGGTCAAAATAATCAGTAAATCGGCCTCGACCAGATTAGCAACCAATGCCGCCAGCGTATCATTATCGCCAAAGCGGATTTCTTCGGTTGCCACCGCATCGTTTTCATTAATAACCGGCACTACGCCAAACTTGAGCAAGGTCAGCAGCGTGCTTCTGGCATTTAAATAGCGCTGCCTGTCCGATAAATCGTCATGAGTTAATAACACCTGCGCCGCATGCAAGCGATGCCGCTGAAAATTATCGTCAAATACGCGCACCAAGCCCATTTGACCGACAGATGCGGCCGCCTGTAGCTCATGCAATGTCTTGGGGCGCACCTTCATACCCAAACGACACATGCCTTCTGCCACAGAACCCGAAGAAACCAGTATCACGTCGATAGATTGCCGCCTTAAGCCGGCCATCTGCTCAACCCAGGCAGCGATGGCAACCTTATCAAGACCCTGACCACCCTTGGTTAATAAAGAACTGCCTATCTTGACGACAACCCGCTTAACTTTGGCAAAATCAGTCCTGTTCACTTTTTTCTCGCCGCTGCTGTTCCAAAAAGTTCATGATGGCAAACATCAACTCTCTCGTACCATCACCATTAATCGCCGCAATTTTAAAGACCGGCCCCGTCCATTCCAGCTCATCGACAATAGCCTGGCATCGCTCGTCGACTTCCTCAACAGGCAGACGATCTATCTTGTTCAACACCAGCCAGCGCGGCTTGGCGGCCAACTCATCACTCCATTTTTCGACTTCGTGAATGATCTTTTTAGCTGCCTGCACCGGCGATTCCATGCTTTCGTAGGGTTCCACATCAATGAGATGCAACAGCAAGCCGGTACGCAGCAAATGCTTTAAGAATTGCAAGCCGAGACCAGCGCCTTCAGCCGCACCCTCAATAACACCGGGAATATCGGCAATAACGAAACTACGTAAATCATCAACGCTAACCACACCCAGATTGGGATGCAAGGTCGTAAATGGATAGTCGGCAACCTTGGGTGTTGCCGCCGATACCGAGCGAATCAAGCTGGATTTTCCGGCGTTAGGCATACCCAGCAGACCGACATCGGCAATCAGCGTCAGCTCCAGATTAAGCCTGCGATGCTCGCCCTCACTGCCTTTACTGGCTTTTTGCGGCGCCCTGTTAACACTGCTTTTAAAACGCGTATTACCCAGACCATGAAAACCGCCCTGGGCAACCAGCAAGGTTTGGCCGATTTTGGTTAAATCGCCTATGACCTCGCCCGTTTCCGCGTCCGAAACCTGCGTTCCAAGCGGCACCGGCACATAGCAATCATCGCCTTTCCTGCCGGTACAATTACGACTCATACCATTTTGCCCACGCTGAGCCCGATGCACCGCGTGATACCGAAAATCCACCAGAGTATTTACATTCTCTGCCGCAATCAGGTAAACACTGCCGCCATCGCCGCCATCGCCGCCATCCGGACCGCCCATAGGAATGTATTTCTCGCGCCGAAAACCGATAGTACCATTGCCGCCATCGCCCGCTTCTACGCGAACTTCCGCTTCGTCAACAAATCTCATAAATCACATGCCGCCAAACTTCAAACTCAACCGATAAAAACAAAAAAAGCCCCGCCATGAACGGCGGAGCTTTTTTTAAAGTTGCCGGGTTACACAAACCCGACCTAACTGTCTCGCCATGCTATGGCGCGATACAGCCGTATGTCTTATGCAGCAACAATACTGATAAATTTGCGGTTATTAGGTCCTTTAACCTGAAAAACCACTTTGCCATCAGCCGTTGCAAACAAGGTATGATCTTTTCCGCAACCTACATTGTCACCCGCGTGAAACTTGGTTCCACGTTGACGAACGATGATATTGCCCGCCGTCACACTCTCTCCACCGTAACGCTTAACACCTAATCTTTTCGCATTAGAGTCACGTCCGTTACGCGTACTACCACCAGCTTTCTTATGAGCCATCTGTAACTCCTAATATCTTAAGCAGAAATGCCAGTAATCTGGATTTCTGTATAGTACTGACGATGCCCCATTTGTTTCATATGGTGCTTACGTCTTCTGAATTTAATAATTTTGACTTTTGCATGTCTACCTTGAGACAAGACAGTCGCTGTAACTTTGCCGCCTTCGATAAAAGGCATGCCGACCTTAACAGCATCGTCTGACTGAATCATCAGTACTTTATCGAATTCAATGCTGTCGCCTTCGCCTAGCTCCAGTTTTTCTATTTTTAAGTAAGTACCTTCTTCTACGCGGTACTGTTTACCACCTGTTTGAATTACCGCATACATCGGCGCAAGCTCCATCAAGCATTAATCTGTTTAAAGTGAACAAAAAATTATATTTTTAAAACAGGGCCAAGTCAATCTAAATTAAATCGACGGCCTGAATATCTTACCAAAATAGCACAAAAAAGCTATTACCCTCAACCACCCCAATCAATAGCATGGGCGATTAATGTTCTATTAAGTTATAATAGCTTAACAGAATTTGATTTTCATAGCTATCACCATGAAAAATAACCCAAACTTATACGCAGCACAACATAATGGCATCGCACTCACAATCCCCCGCTAACACTACTGCACCCATTGATTTTGATTCAATCAAAAAATTAACTACAGCCGAGGCAAAAGCTGTCGATCAGCTCATTATTAACGAGTTAAGTTCCGATGTTGTCCTCATTAACCAGATGGGCCATTATATAGTCGGCAGCGGCGGCAAACGATTACGCCCCATGCTGCTGTTACTGGCCGCCAAGGCGCTGGGAGGAGCCAACGATAACCACCTGCTGATGGCGGCGGTCATTGAATTTATCCACACCGCCACACTGCTGCATGACGACGTTGTGGACGACTCCGACCTCAGACGCGGTAAAGAATCCGCTAATGCCGTCTGGGGCAACGCGGCCAGCATCCTGGTAGGCGATTATCTTTATTCCAGCGCATTTGAAATGATGGTGCGTACCGGTAATATGCGAGTCATGGAAATCCTGTCAAAAACCACCACAGCCATTGCCGAAGGCGAGGTACTGCAACTTTTAAACTGCAATAATCCCGAGACGACGGAACAAAAATACCTCGAAGTTATTGCCAGAAAAACCGCTATCTTATTCAGCGCCGCAACCAAATTGGCCGCCGTTATCGCCGGAGCGTCAACCGAAACCGAACAAGGCCTGGCACTATACGGACAGCACCTGGGCATCGCGTTTCAACTGATTGATGACGCACTCGATTACAAAGCCAGCAAAGACGAACTGGGCAAAAATCTCGGCGACGACCTTGCCGAAGGCAAGCCGACCTTACCGCTGATTTACGCCATTCAAAACGGCAGCGAAAGCGAGGCCAAAATCATTATTGATGCGATCAAAAATGGTGACCGTGATGTCTTTAACGAAGTTTACGCCATCGTGCAAAGCACTAAAGCCATTGATTACACAGAACAGCGCGCCGACGAGGAAGCCCAGAAAGCGATATCCGCATTAAGCGTCCTGCCTGATTCCGAATACAAACAAGCGTTGACGTTATTGGCGATGTTTTCTGTCCAACGCAATTACTAGAACCGCGCTCGTTTAGCCTTTAAGTAGCGCATTATAAGCATGCGCTTTTTCAAGCAGCAGATTATATTTACGCTCAACCTTGTCCATTACCTCGGTTAAAAACTGCGTCACCTCGGCATCTTCAATACCTTCTGCCGCCGACAACATATAAGCTTCCAACTCGCCAACCGCATCGACATCGACAATCTCATCAAGCAGAGTCGCTGCCTCGGAAGCATTAATAGCCTTAACCAGCTTATTTGCAGCCGAGCCCTGCTGTAACAACTGTTGCAGCATGTCAACCGCCTGGGCCATCTCCTGAGCTTTTTCATTAACCGCCTGAAGCAGCGTTAAATTTTCAGTGAACTCAAGAAAATCGTTCACCGCTTTTTTAAGCTCGTACAAGCGAAGCTCGTGTTTTGCCTTTATTGTTTGCCGCATAGCTCTATCCAGTTCACCAAAAAATTGCGTCAATTATAATTCAGATTTTGATTTATCCACCGATTCGGTGATGCTTTCAGGTTTTTCGGCCAATGCCGTTTAAGCAATCAGCTAACCTTATGCAAACACCGCCTGAATTGGATTAGGTCAGAATATGCGCATGGCTTGGCAAACGATATTACCCTGCAACATACGCTAAAAACGCCTCGACCGGCATCGGTTTGGCATACAGATAACCCTGCACGTACTCGCAGCCGACCGCCATCAGCAACGCCCGCTGGCCTTCGGTTTCCACGCCTTCCGCTATCACCTTCAAGCCCAACCGGTGCGCCATCACCACAATGGCTTCCGCGATCGCCCGGTCGCCGGGATCGGTTTCCAGATCGCGGACGAAGGAGCGGTCGATTTTCAGGTAATCGATATTGAATTTTTTCAAATAGGCCATCGCCGAATAACCGGTGCCGAAGTCATCCAGAGAAAGCTGAATCCCCGCCGCGCGCAACAGCTCCAACTTCTCGGTAACAGCCGAACAATCATCCAGTAACAGGCCTTCGGTGATTTCGACAACGAGATAGGACGGATCGATACCGACTGCCTGCAAATAATCAATGAAAGCGTGAACGCCGCTATCTTTGGTGAACTGGCGCGGCGACATGTTGACGCTAATCTGCCCTACCCCATCCTCTTCGCTCAGGGCATGCCAGCGTTTAACGGTGTCCGCAGCCTCGCGAAACACCCAGGCGCCGATTTCCTGAATCAGGTCGGTTTCTTCGGCGATAGGGATAAACCGGTCGGGCGGCACCATGCCCAGTTCGGGATGATGCCAACGCAACAGCGCTTCGGCCTTGACCGCCCGACCGCTGGCAACTTCGATTATCGGCTGGTAATACACCTCAAGCTGGCCTGCACCGAGCGCTCCACGCAAGTCGTTGACCAGTTCCAGACGTTGCCGTGCCTGCTCCAGCATGCCGTGGTTAAAGAAACTGAAACAGTTGCGTCCCATGTTTTTGGCGACATACATCGCCTGGTCGGCACAGCCGATCAAGACTTCGGCGTTATCTGCACCGGCAATGCCTATGCTGGCGGAGACATAAGCATTCTGCTCGCCAAGTCGGAACGGCCGTACCATGGCATCAAGGATGCATTGCGCCACCCGATCCTGCGGAACAACGTCGTCGACTTTAGACAAAATCACCACAAATTCGTCGCCGCCCAAGCGCGCCACGGCATCCGATTCCCGCACACATGAACGAATGCGTTGCGCCGCTTCCACCAGCAAATCGTCGCCGGCCTCATGGCCCAAGGTGTCGTTGACTTCCTTGAAACGATCCAGATCGATAAACAGTACCGCCAGACTATAAGCGCCGCGTTCGGCCTTGGCGATTTCCTCGTACAGACGGTTACCGAACAAGCGCCGGTTAGGCAACCCGGTCAGCTGATCATAACTGGCCTGGCGGTACATCTGCTGTTCGATGCGCTTGCGCTCAATGGCGATGGAACTTAAATGCCCGGCTTGCTGCAGCAAGCTTAAATCGGCCTCATCGGGGGCGCCGACTTGGTTGATATAGAGAATTACGACGCCCAGCAACTGGTTGGATGAGGAAAAAATCGGCTCCGACCAGCAGGCAACCGCCCCGCTTTCGGGGATGAACTCCCGATAAAACGACCAGCACGGGTGCTTGCCCATATCCTGCACAATTACCCGCTCGCCACGCAAGATCGAAGCAGCCCAGTCGTCCCAACTCCCGCCCGCTTCGCCCAGCAGATGCGGATTAAGCCTTGCCCCGGAAGACTCCGAAAACGAAGGCGCAGCCACGATTTGCAAACGTTTTTGCTCCTCATCCAACAACAAAATCGCGCAGCGTCGTCCGGGCTTTGAAGATTCGACATACAAAGCCACTTGCTCCAGAATGCCGTTGAGATTGTCGCCGTGCGCCATTTTCTCGAACACGCGCTGGCGGTTGGCTTCGACAATTTGTTGCTGACGGCGATCGCTTAAGTCGAAACCCAACGCCAACACGCCGCTCACTTGACCATCGGCATCGTATTCCGGCACTATTTTCATCGCATGACTGATCAGGCGGCCGTCGCCGTCACTCCATTCTAGCGACACCTCGGCTTTTTTGCCGCTACCCATCACGTCGGCCAGAATAGCTTTGTACGCTTGCGCAGAAATATTGGTGGCTCGCCATGCGTTTCTGAGCGGGTTACCGAGCATTTCCGCTTCGCTACGGCCGGTGATTTGCGAATAAGCCGGATTGACGTAAATGCACCGGAAGCCGCGGTCGTAGCGCACCACCATGGTCGGCAGATTATCCACCAGCGTCCGTAATTCCCGCTCACGCTGATCGCGCAGTTTTTCTGCCAGCTTGCGCTCGGTAATGTCGCGGGCAATTGAGATCACCCCCGCCACCTCGCCCTGTAGCCCGAATTCCGGCGCATAGCGGTTATGAAAATAATGCCGCCGCCCATCGCCGGCGATAAACGCCACCTCGCTCTCGGCAGTCAGACCTGTTTCCAACACCTGCCTGATCGCCTGTACCAGCTTTTCCTCTTCGCCCGCGCTGACTACCGAGGCATCCGACGGCATTCTGTCCATCAGTTCAGCAGCCGACTTTCCGGTTAGCCGTTCCATGGCCGGATTGACGTAAATACGGCGGCAATCCTTATCGTAACGAAAGATAAGATCGGGCGAGTTTTCCACCAACACGCGAAATTCCTGTTCCCGTTGCCGTACTCTCGCTTCCATCTGTTTGCGCTCGGTAACGTCCTCAACAATGGACCAGATATATTTCTGCCCATCCTTGCCGGTAATCAGCGTGCCGTTCAGCTGGATAGGCACCAACGTGCCATCCTTTTGCCGATATTCCTTCTCGTAGGGGCCATAGCGGCCGGTACGGGATAGCAACTCAAGCTGTTCGGCTTCCCCGGCGGCATATTCCTGCGGAGTCAATGTCCAATAGTCCAGCGTCTTGAGCTCATCGGCAAGATAGCCGGAGATGCTGCAAAAAGCCTCGTTGAATTCCAGGTAACGGCCGTTCATATCGGTCAGGGCGATGCCCAGCGAAGAAAGCTCATAGAGGTCGCGCAGCTTTTCCTCGCCCTCGCGCAAAGCCTCTTCAGCTCGTTTTCGCTCGGTAATGTCGCGTGCCAGGGCAAAATTGTAGTGTCGCCCCTGATAGACGATGGGATTAGCGTTAACTTCTATCGGGACAATGCCGCCCGCTTTCGTTTGATGACGGGTCTCCAGCGTTACCGTGCTCATCCCGGCGAGCAACTCGCCCCAGTGCTGTCGCCATCGTTCCGGGTCGAAATCGAGGTCGATGTCGAGCACCCGCATCGTCAGCAATTCGGCCCGCGTGTACCCCAGCATCCTGCTCGCTTCTTCGTTGACCTGAAGAATACGGGCGTCTTCATCGATCAGGTAGACGGCTTCGCCGACATGGTCGAGCGCATAATCCAGTAAGGCAAGTTGCTCACCGCTCTCTTTACGCTCGGTGATGTCGATTATCAATCCGTGCCACTCGGTGCTGCCATCCTGATGCCGTTGCGGTGTGGAGCGGATTTCGATCCAGCGCATGCCCTTGTCGGGATGAAAAATACGGACTTCGATGCGGAACGGCGTCAGTGTCCGCGCGGACTCTTCATTATGAGCGAGAACCCGCGGCAAGTCGTCGGGATGGTAGCGCGCCCGTAGCACGGTCGCGTCGTCACGGACATCTTCGGGGCGCAGTCCGAAGATATTTTCAATGCCCGCGCTGGCAAACGGAAAGCTGGTATGCCCATCCTGACTCAAGCGGATGGTGTAGATGAAGCCCGGCACACTGTCCGCCAGACAGGACAGTTGTTCTTCCAGTTGCACGCGTTTGAGCAGGTTCAATTCGTACTGCTTGCGTTCGGTCATATCCCTGATGATACCGACCAGGACAGGTTGCCCGTTATTATCCGAAAAGCAGGTTTTCGTGGTGGAAATCGTTCTCTTGACACCCTGTCCATCGGTAATGTCTTCTTCGCTGACGTTTTCCAAGCCGCTGTCGAATACCGCATCGTCAGCCTGCCGGAATGCGCGCATCTCGTGCTCCGGGAAGTAGTCTGAATCGGGTTTGCCCAACAGTTCGGCCCGGGGGCGGCCGATAAGCTCGCAACAGGCCTGGTTAAGCAGAATCCAGCGATGCTCCCTGTCCTTGACGAACACCGGATCGGCAATGGCGTCTATAACCGTGATCAGGAACTGCCGCGACTCGGCGATCGCCAACTCCGACTGCCGACGCTCCAGTTCCGCCGCAGCGCTGGTCGCCACCAGTTGCAGCATGGATGTGACGGTAAGCTCGTCACGCATCGGCTTGCCGTCCATCACCGCAATCAGGCCGATGACCTTACCGGCGGAATCCCAAAGCGGAAGGCCGATATAGCTTTCGGCCTGCATATCCATCAACAGGGTATCCTCGGGAAACCGCTGTTGCACATCCGCCGGATAACAGCACAACCCGCCTGCCATAACATTCTCGCAAGGCGTATGCTTGAGACTGTATTGCATATTGGAGAGCACTTCACCCTTGGCGTAGATAGCAATCGTTTCGGCGTAGCCCGGGTCCGCGGCCAGCTTATCGATAATCACATAATCCACTTCCAGCAACCGGCCCAAATAACGCGCCAGCGCAGTCAGGAACGCCTCGCCGCCTTCCATCCAGACACGCTGGGCGATGAACTTCAGCGTATTCTCGACCCGCTTGCGCTCCTCGATTTCCTCGCGCAGCAAGCGGTTGCCGATACTCAGCTCAGCGGTACGCTGGGCGACCTTCTGCTCCAGTTCCTCTTGATGCCTTTGCAATTGCACATTCTGTAGTTGCAGTTGCCGCTGCATAGCTCTCAAGTTCAGATGCGCACCGACCCGCGCAATGACTTCATCAATCTGCACGGGCTTGCTAAGGTAATCGACACCGCCCGCCTTGAAGCCGGTGATTTTATGTTCGCTCTCTGCCAGTGCCGTCATAAAAATTACCGGTATATCGGCTGTCTCTGGATCGCTCTTTAATCGTCGGCAAATTTCGAAACCGTCCAACCCCGGCATCATCACATCCAGCAGAATCAGGTCCGGCTTTACAAAAGCGGCGCGTTTCAAGCCTTCCGCACCGTCTTGGGCTATCAGTAACCGGTAGCCACGGTTCTCCAGACTATCCACCACCACACCCAGATTACCCGGGGTATCGTCGACAATTAAAATGACAGGCTTGTCGGCGGCGGCCGTTGCGCTGTTCATGACTCTCTCCAGATCCAAAGTTTGTAACTATTCAGCCGCAAATCAACACCGATTAAATAGATCGTTTTTTTATTGTTTATTATAAACAGACTGTTTAAACGCTTCCTCGTTCCCACGCCCACTTTTAGCTAAATTCTTTATATTTCAGTTTATCAGTGTTCACCTGTGCAATCTATCGCGGAACAACAGTGACTGTTCCCATTCCAACAGATCCGCAACGGCTTTGGATTGGCAGTCTTTGGCCAAGTTGCGTAACGGCTGAGCAAACGGGCGCTAGTTTGCATCAAGTTCACCCAGATAACAGGAAAATCACTCACCCCAATAAATCGAAGTTACCGGACAGGCAGGCCCTCGCGCGAGTAACCCCATAACCCGCAGTCCTTCCGGCCCAGGCCGTAAAAAATAAGCCCGGTGTCTCCATCACGCTCGACGATGCGATGCAGAAAGACGACCATAGGCTGGCGGTTTTTACGCTACCATCCACTACTGAGCGCTGTTCATTAGCGCCGTGCGCAGCGCGTGGGAACGAGGAAAAAAATCATTATCGCCCGCCGCCATAGGCCACAATCTCACCGGCAATCCGGGCCAGCGGCAGTTCCCCGTTCACCGCACCCAGTTTTGCCGCCTCTTTCGGCATGCCGTACACCACACAGCTGTCTTCATCCTGCCCCACGGTGCGCGCGCCCATGTCGTGCATTTCCTTCAGGCCCTTGGCGCCATCATCGCCCATGCCGGTCATGATGATGCCCAGTGCATTCTTGCCTGCGCATTTGGCGACAGAGCGGAACAACACATCGACCGACGGACGATGGCGACTGACCGGCGGCCCGTCCACGATCTCGACACGGTAGTGCGCGCCGCTGCGCTTGAGCAGCATGTGCCGCCCGCCTTGCGCGATCAGCGCGAGTCCCGGCAGCACCCGGTCGCCATTAACGGCTTCGCGCACTTCGATTTGGCATAGCTTGTTCAAACGATCGGCGAAAGCGCCGGTAAACTTTTCCGGCATATGCTGCACGATAACGATGCCGGGACAGACGCGCGGCAAGGCGGTCAGCACCACTTCCAGCGCCTGGGTGCCGCCGGTGGAGGTGCCGATGGCGACAACCCGGTCGGTGGTTTCGGCCATTGCGTGGCTACCGGCAGGGAGAATCGCATCGGCGGTTAATTTGGCCTGCACCGGTACGGCTGCCGATGCGGTCAGTCGACGCAGATTGGCGCGGGCGGCGGCTTTGACGGCGGACACCAGGCTTTCCGAGTCATCCTGCAAAAATTGCTTGAGCCCTACCTTGGGCTTGGTGACGATGCTCACCGCGCCCGCCGCCAGCGCCTGCATGGTGGTTTCCGCGCCTTTCTCGGTCAGCGTGGAACAGATGACTACCGGCGTGGGCCGTTCGGCCATCAGCTTTTTCAAAAAGGTGATGCCGTCCATGCGCGGCATTTCCACGTCGAGCACGATTACATCCGGCCATTGCGCCGCCATCTTGGCCATGGCGAACACCGGATCGGACGCGGCGCCGATCACTTCAATACCCGGATCTTGCGACAAGTTTGCGGTCAACACCTGCCGCACCACGGCGGAATCATCCACTATCAGTACCTTGATCCGGCTCATCCCAGACTCCTGTCTATGGTTTCAAGCTCGGCTATGGACACCACATTAGTGTGCTTAACCCAAACCTCGCCGCTCCACACCTCAAAAATCACATTACGGTGCCCGATGTCGCCCAAGTGCTCGGCTACGCAGGTAAAACCGTGCTGTTTTGCCAGTTGCCGCGCCGCTTGCACATTCCTGCTGCCGACTTGGGACATCGCATTCATATTTTTATTCGTTTCGGGAAACATATTGCCGCCGCCAAATAACTTGACCTGATATTCCTTATAGGGAGCGCCGACGACAGCCATTTCCTCCATCAACAGGGCAACCGCCGTATCGGCATAGCGCCCCGGCCGGTCGGCTGTTCTGCGCTCACTGCCGCGCTCCGGCAGCATGTAATGACACATTCCCCCGACCCGCAATTGAGGGTGCCAAAAAGTCATCGCGACGCATGATCCCAGCACCGTGCGAATGCAGGTGTCCCGGTCTGCGAAGTAATGATCGCCGGGATGAAGAAATATATCCAAAGGATGCGAAGGCCTTGTCATCTCAAAGCTTCCGGTAAACCGCCGGTTGCACCAGGCGTACGTCTTCGCTTATGCCGTTCAGCGTCTCGGAATGGCCGACCAGGAAATGTCCGCCGGGGCGCAGCAGCGACAGCAGGCGCGCTACCACCTGGCGTTTGGTGTCCAGGTCGAAATAGATCATGACGTTGCGCAGGAATATCACATCGAATTCGCCCAGTTTCGGCGGCGCTTCGGTGAGGTTATAGTGCATGAACTGCACCCGTTCGCGTAGTTTGCGCTCGATCAGCAACGTTCCTTCCTGAGTGCCGGTGCCTTTAAGGCAGTAGTTTGACAAGTAATGCCAAGGGATTTCCGGCATCCGCCCGATAGGATAAAGGCCGGTGCGCGCTTTTTCCAACACCCGCGTGCTCAGGTCGGAGGCAACGTTTCCCACGGCGCAGTGCCTAACACCTGATCCAGCAGCATCGCAATGCTGTAGGGTTCCTCGCCGCTGGAGCAGGCGGCGCTCCAGATGCGCAGGGGTTTGCCGGGTTTCCGCGCCGACAAAACGCTGTGGCGCAGGAACTCGAAATGCTTGGGTTCGCGGAAGAAGTGCGTTTCGTTGGTGGTCAGCAAATCCACCGCCATTTGCAGTTCCGTTTTGCCGTTGGCTGCGGTAATCATCTGGAAATACTCGCCGTAGCTTCCCAAACCATGGTGTTTAAGGCGTTTCGCCAAGCGACTGGTCACCAGCGGCTTCTTGGCGGGCGACATGCTGATGCCGGCGATGCGGTAGATCAGGTCGCGAAACTGTGCGAATTCCTTTTCGTGCAATACCACTGAGAGAAGGTTAGGTTTGTTAATTACGTATGCAGTCATTTTGTTCACTCCTTTATCGTTCCCACGCCGCGGCAACTTCCTTAAAAATTCTTTGCTCTGGTTCCCAGGCTCCAGCTTCGCGAGACGGGAAGCTGGAGCTTCCCACACCGAATTCTCAAGCTGGAGCTTGGGAACCAGCACTCACTAATGAATGGCAGCGACGCAGCGCGTGGGAACAAGGTGAAATCACCGTTGCGTTGCTTCATATCAACCCGGAACCCACTTGCAACTCCGAAAACCAATTAATGAAACGCTCTACGTCCGCGCCCTGATAAATTGCGCCGTGTTGCGGGCAGAGCATGTCGATTTCCATAGCGGCGGCGCGCTCGCACCACAGGCGCTTGGCTTCCGGCGAGCCCATAAAGCGGCGATGAAAGCCCTCCGCATACTGAATGTGTCGATCAAAATCCTTAACGAACAAATCATTCATGTCGTCCGGCAGCATCGCCGCGCCAATATCACCCGAGAACAATAGCCGCGCGGCTGCGTCATATAGATGAAAATTTCCGGAAGAATGCAGGTAATGCGCAGGCACCGCTTGCAACTTCAACTTGCCGACCGCAATCGTCGAGCCCTCGTCAGGAATCCCTATAAAGGTTTCGTCAGTGCCGCCAAAATGCGGGACAAAGGTGGTCCACAAACGACTGAGATGACATTTGAGTTTCGGGTTAAAATCCAGCCACAGCGACAGCGATGAGATAATGTCCGTGTCCTGATGAGAGGCAAACAGCACGCCGATGTCCGCCGGATCGAACGCTTCACAAATAGCGGCAAACACCATTGAAAAGATTTCCGAACCGCCCGGATCAGTCAACAGAGCGGTATTGCCGTCGGTAATCAGGTATTCGTTGGTGTCGATCAAATAATTAGGCCGCTCCGGGTCCCGCGCTACGGCAATCCACTGGTGTTGCCCGGATTGATAAATAATCGTCGCTTTTTTCATAACCCGGCCTCTGTCAGTCGTGATTCAAGTTTCCTGACGCGCTCGGCGATATTGCCGACAACGTCCTCCACACCCTGCGCAATCTGGCGTAATACCGGCGTCATGGCGCCGCCGTGAGCCGCCTCAATGCCCGCCGAACGGGCGATCACCAAGCCGGTGGCGCATTGCTTTGCGGTGCGCCTCATCGTAATCTGCAACTCGCGCAGCATGCCCGCGATAAGTCGCTCCATTTCATCCACATCGGCTTGACTGCGTACGTATGCAGGAGCGATACGGGCCTGCGCCAACTCGCCATAAGCTCCGGTCCGGGCGAGCATAACCACGCTACGCGCCCGATGACGCTTGCTTGCAGTGACCACCACCTGCCGGTAAATCAGCTTCGCCAGCTCTTGCATGGCGGCCGCCATCTTCTCGCTGAACATCCTCAGTTCGCGCGCGACCACGCTGAAGCCCACGGCATTAATGCCCGCTTGTCGGGCAACCAGCATCGCGTTGGTCGCAGTCAGGCTGATGTTTTCCGCCGCGTAAACAATGGCCTTGATTTCCTCATTGATTGCCGCGATAGCTTTTAATTCGTTCATGAGCGCTTTATGTTTAAGTGATTTAAACGTTACTGTAAAAAAACCTGTGCAATGCCATCAGGCAATGGGTAATGGCCGCATTCCCCTGCGGGAATACCGCGACGAACAACTCAGTCCCCCAACAACATCGTCATCCCTGTAAACAAACTCAAGTTCTGCGCGGTAGAGCCAACACCCAGCGCAAAACCGCCATCCAGCACGATTCGCGTGTTTAACGCATCACTCAGCGCGGCCAGAAACTGCGCCGTACCGCGCGTACCCTGGCGATCCGTACCCGACATCTCGGCCGACACCGTCCAGCGTTCGGTCACCGTCTGCGCTATCGCGGCCGCCCACGTCACTTGATAACGGCTTTCGCCTTCGCCATACGCTCCCAGCCGAGTCACGCCCAGGTTAATATCCACTGCAGCCGATCCTAAACGCGTACTGACGATGCCGTTGAGCTTTTCATCGGTTCTGCCGCTAGCCAAGGCAACTTGGCTGAAGGCAGTTTGACGTTTGCTTCAAACCCCAACTCAAGATTTTCGAACACGTCATGATGGTGTTTGACGGTCAGCAGGGTGTCGCCAAAGCCGTTCGCCTCTATGCCGTCCAACGAAATGGCGCGATCGTAAAGGTCGGCTCCGGCCATGACGCCCCAATCGGCATTAAAAGCGTACTTGGCAAGAAACGGCACGCCGTCGCGTTGCTGTTCGGAGCCGCCGCTGGAATGCAGTCCGCCCAGTTCGATTTCCGGCATACCCGGCACCGGCAAGGCCGCCGGGTTGGAAACCGTAGGCCGGTAAGGCGTGGCTTCCGGTTCTTCGGCTCCGGCAACACCTGCCGCCATCAACAGTCCGGCAGCGATTAAAAATCGATTTGCGCTAGTTGCCGGGAATTCGGCTTCCCGTCTCGCGAAGCCGAAGCTTCGTTTTTCGGGCTTCCACGCTGGAGCTCTCATCTTTATATATAAGCGCCTGTGGGATGCCGTCATCCGGTAAGAATGCCTGAGTCGTCTCCGTTCCGGTGTAAGCCTATGTTCATCGTTACGACTTATTGCAACGGGGGGCAAGCTTCGCCTAAAGCGCCTACTTTTGGTGCTTGCGCTTGCAGGCGAAGCCTGCACTCCAGCGCTCGGCAATGTCCTTGACAATCCTTTGCGCCGATTCCCAGACTGGAGATTTAGGAACCGGCTCAAGATATGTATAACGATGAGCGCTGTAGCTTGGGAATCCGCGTAGACACAAATCAACCGTGTTGACATCACCCCGCCTGCACCAGCTCGGCAGGCGGCGCAGAACCCGCAGTAGCCAATGCAGCCATGTCGTCCATCGACAGCACATGCTGAATATTCAGGATGATCACAAACTTGCCGTTGATCTTGCCCATCCCGGCAATGAAGTCGGCGCGGATGTTGGTGCCGAAAGTCGGGGCCGGTTCGATCTCGTCGGCCGGAATCTCCAGCACTGCGTTGACCGCATCCACCATCACCCCGATATTCTGGGTTTCCTCCCCCATCACTACTTCGATAATGATGATGCAGTTGCGCCGACCTATCGCAGTGGGGGGCTTGCCGAAACGGGCGCTCAGGTCGATCACCGGCACCACTGCTCCCCTCAGGTTAATGACACCGCGGATGAAATCCGGCATCCTCGGCACTTCGGTCAGTTGGCCGTATTGGATGATCTCCTTGATGCGCAGGATGCCGATGGCATAGGTTTCACCGCTCAACATAAAGGTGAGATATTGCTGTTGCTCCTCAAGCGCCTGACTGTCGGCCGTAGTCGACAAGGTCTGTGCCGTTTGTGCGATTGCCTTCATGCCCGCCCCCTAAAATCTTACGAATTCGGCTTCGTTAGGCGCCTGTTTTGCGATCACTGTTTTTTTAACCGCAGGCTTGAAAGGCTTGATATTGGGCGCCTTGGATACCGCACCGGCACTATCTCCCACGGTAAAGAACGCCATCAGCTCCTGTAGTTGCGCCGCCTGTCCGCTCATCTCTTCCGAGGTGGCGGCCAACTCTTCCGATGAACTGGCATTCTGCTGGGTGATCTGGTTGAGCTGATCCATCGCGGTATTGATTTGGCCTACACCTGCCGACTGCTCTTCAGAGGCCGCGGCAATTTCCTGCACCAGATCGGAGGTAAGCTTGATCGACGGCACGATGGTATCCAGCAGCTTACCGGCGCTTTCGGCCATATCGACACTGCTTTCCGCAAGCTCGCCGATTTCCTGGGCGGCGATTTGGCTGCGTTCGGCCAGTTTGCGCACTTCGGCGGCGACTACCGCAAAGCCCCGGCCGTGTTCACCGGCCCGGGCGGCTTCTATCGCCGCGTTCAAGGCCAGCAAGTTGGTTTGGTAGGCGATGTCGTCGATGATGCCGATTTTTCCGGCGATGCTCTTCATCGCGCTGACGGTCTCTTTAACCGCTTCGCCGCCTTGCACCGCTTCGTTGCTGGCTTGGGTCGCCATGCCGTCGGTGACTTTGGCGTTTTCGGTGTTCTGGTTGATCGACGCCGACATCTGCTCGACGGAAGCGCTGGTTTCCTCGACGCTGGCGGCTTGTTCGCTGGTTGCCTGGCTCATGTTCTGGGCGGTGGCGCTGACTTCTTCCGATGCGCTGGACAGTGCGTCGGCTGCGCTGCGTACCTCTCCAATCACGCCGGACAGCTTATCCATAGTGTTGTTGACCATGTCGCGCAATTCACGCAACTTGCCTCGATAGTCGGCATCCACCGTCCGGGTCAGGTCGCCCTGTTCCATCGCAGACAACGAGGCCATCACCGCATTAACCGGGCCTACGACCCCATCCAGCGTAGCGTTGACGCCTTCGACCAGTCTACGGAAATCGCCTTGATGCTGGGCTGCGTCGGCTCGGGTATCCAATTGGCCTTCTTCGGCCGCTTTGGTTAATAGGTTGGCATCGGCAATCACGGCTTGGATCGCAGTTGACATGCGCTTCATCGCATTCATCACGCTGGTGGTGTCGTCCGCGCTCAGCTTGATATCCGAAGACAAATCGCCGACTGCGATCTTGTTGGCAATCTCGGCTACCACGGCCGGTTCGCCGCCCAATTGCTGCAAGATGCTGCGTAAAATCCACAGCCCCATCAGCAACAAGGTGATCAGCAGGCCAAAAGCCGAACCCAGCATGATTATCTTTGATGAACTGACCTGTTTGTCGCCCTCTGTCACAGCGTCATTGCCGTAGCCAATGTTCAGGTCGACGAGTTTATCAAGAGAAGTCTCGGCTTTGCCAAACAACGGCCTTGAATCGACAAGCTGTTGATAAAAAATGGCAAACAGCGCCTTCTGTTTCTGCTCGTCGGTATTTTTGACCATGGCGGCGATGGTTTCAGCCAGTTTCAGATCCAAGGCCTTCCATTCATTCCATTCCTTGACGAACGACTTCCAGACTTCGGTTTCCTCGGCGGTTTGCGGCAGTGGCTCGTAGATCTTAAAGCCCTCTTCGACGCGCTGCCATATTTTGTCCCGGTCTTTTAGTATCTCGGCAAAGGTGTCTTGCGCCTTGTAATCGTTCTCATACTGGGACACTTTTCGGTTGTTTGAGCGTGCCGCCGTCTGCGCCTCATTGATGATTTCCAGGGCCAGCACCGACGGCATCCGGTTTTTACCGATTTCGGCCAATGCTCCCGCGGTGTTTTCCAGCCCTATCCAGCCGACTGTGCCTACCAAAACCAGCGCCGCTAGCGACACGGCTAATAAACCAATAAGTTTCGCTCTTAATGTCCAATTATTCATGCTTGTCTTCCTAAAAAAATATTATTTGTCGAACAAAAAACCTAGCCAGGTAATGGGAAATGCTTTTGGTGTCCACACCCTGACAACCTACATCTTGTCTAGCGCACTGTCTAGTGCGCTAGTTCCCAAGCTCCACCGTGGGAACTCAGTATGGGAAGCTCCAGCTTCCCGTCTCGCGAAGCTACGACTTGCATGGACAGATACTTGCTCCTCGGTAATTGCTCCTGCATTACCCCCGTCCGGCTCCAGCCATGCTGGCCGGAATAAGCCGGTTGTAGCGTTAGCGAAAACCGGCGTTGCTTACATGGATGTAGGTAAGGGGCGTGAGCAGGAGCGGAAGCTTTTCCGGAAAATACCACCCGAATTCGCCGGAAACGCTTGTTCTCGCTGACGCTCGAAAAGCCTTATTCCGGCCTACACCTACACCGCACCGGAGCGTCGCATCGAGACGCTTTCCCCCGCCTCCTTTTCATGCTCTATCTGCCCCATCAGCCCCGGCACGTCAACGATCAAGGCCACCTCGCCGCTGCCCAGGATGGTGAAACCGCCGATGCTCTTTTCGCCTTTAAACAGCTTGCCCAGCGGTTTGATCACGGTCTGGAATTCGCCCATCAGTTTATCCACGACCAAGCCGGCCTTGTGCTCGCCGTAGCGCACCACGACGACGTTCTCGCGCTGCACCAGGTCGCCTTCCCTATCGAAGTGGTCGCGCAGCCGCCGGTACGGCAGCACTTCGCCGCGCAGGTTCAGGTATTGACCGCCACCCTCGCCGCTTTCCCAGGCGCTTAATTCGACGCATTCGACCACCATGTCCAGCGGGATGACGTAGGAAGCGTTGCCGACCCCGACCATGAAGCCGTCGATGATCGCCAGGGTCAGCGGCAGGCGGATGCGGGTGGTGCTGCCCTGGCCATCGACGCTGTCCAGATCGATGGTGCCGCGCAAGGCGTGAATATTGCGTCGCACCACATCCATGCCGACGCCGCGGCCGGACAGGTTGCTGACGGTGTCGGCAGTGGAGAATCCGGCTTCGAAGATCAGGTTGTAGATTTCTTTGTCACTCAGGTTTGCACCCTCGGCGACCAGGCCGCGTTCGATGGCTTTATTCAGGATTTTTTCTTTGTTCAGGCCGCCGCCGTCGTCGCTGACTTCGATGACAATGCTGCCGGCGTCGTGGTAGGCGTTGAGTCTGAGGGTGCCTTTGGCGGGCTTGCCTCTTGCAAGGCGCAGTTCGGCGGCTTCGATGCCGTGGTCCATGGAGTTGCGCACCAGATGGGTCAGCGGGTCGCCGATTTTTTCGACGACGGTTTTGTCGAGTTCGGTGTCCCCGCCGCTGATCACCAGGTCGATGTCTTTGCCCAGTTCTTTGCTGACGTCGCGCACGACGCGGGTGAAGCGGGTGAAGCGGTTGAAGGTGCCGCCGATCTGCACCATGCGCAACGCCAGTGCCGAATCGCGCACGTCTTCGACCAGCCGCGACAGGGTGGCGGTGGATTCCATCAGCTCGGCCATGCCCGCGCGCCGGGCGATCAGGTTGGTGCCGGCGCCGGCGATGATCAGTTCGCCGACCAGGTTGATCAGTTCGTCGAGTTTTTCGGCATCGACGCGGATCAGTTGGGCTTCGCTTTTTTTGTTGTCTTTGACCTGTTTTTGTTTTGCCAGCGCGGCTTCGACCACCGGCGAGCTGACCATTTGCTGCTCGACCAGCACTTCGCCGATCGGCCGTTGCGGCTCGTCGCCGTGCTGGGATTGAATGCGCAGGATGTTGTCCAGTTCTTCCCGGGTTAGGGTGCCGCACTTGACCAGGATTTCGCCGAGGCGCATTTCCTGTTCCGGCAGTTCCCGGATCAGGCGCTGGTATTCGGAGGCTTTGCTGCGCGGCGGCAGGATGCGGATGAAGCAGTCGCTGCGGACGAAGTTGAAGAGGCTATCGATGGCGAGTTTGTCGGCTTCGCTGCTGAAGCTGATTTCAAAGCCCAGGTAGCAGGATTCCGGGTCCATCTGTGCGGCGGCCGGGATAGCGTCGATAATGGTCACCAGTTCTTCGATGCTGCCCAGCGAGGCCAGGCAGCGCACGAACGAAAACGGGTCCATGCCGTTCCTGAACACCTCCGGTCCAAAGCGTAACGATAGATGCCACAGGTCGGTGCCGACCACGACATCGCTGTGCTCGCGCTCGACGTTGGCGGTCTGGATAACGGGCATTTCGCCCGAGCTTACCGAGTTGCCCGCTTGCTCCGTCGGGGTCTCGCCGAGGTAGGCTTCCAGCTGGGCTATCAGGATTTTTCCCTGGCTGTCGGTTGCCGCGGCCGGATGGCTGCCTTCGGCAACATGGCCGATCAATTCTTTCAAATGGTCGTGCGCTTCGATGAATAAGGCCGCGAGAACGGCATTCATCGATACCTCGCCGCTACGCACCCGGTCCAGCACGCTTTCCGCGGCATGGGTGAATTCGACGACGGGGTCGAGGCCGAACATGCCCGCCGAGCCTTTGATGGTATGCGCGGCCCGAAAGATGGCGTTGATGATTTCCGGGTCTTGTTCGGCTTGTTCTACGATGAGCAGGGCTTCTTCCATGTGTTCGAGCAGTTCTTTGCATTCGACAACAAAGGTTTGTAGATATTCGTCTGGGATCATGTCGGTTTACCGGGTTATAGGGGCTTGCGGACGATCAGCAGCGGATCGCCGAAAAATCCGGCCAGGCCGGACAAATCCAGCAGATCCAGCACCACGGAGCTGTGGCCGGTAAAGCTGAGGGCTTTGCCGGACACTGCCGCCTGCTGTTTGATCATCACCAGCAGTTGCAATCCGGCGGCATCGATTTCGCCCACTTCGGACAGGTCCAACTCCAGTGCTTCGGTGACCGATAACGCCGCCAGCAATTGGTCTTTCAATTCCAGGGCGGTATAAATGGTCAATTCACCGGTTATGGCGATGCGGCCGCTCTGCTGGTTTTTGTTTTTCACGTTCGCCATCGATGGCTCCTGTTGTTTATGCTGGAAAAAGTGTGTGATCCACGAAAATCCATGTAGGGTACGCTGCGCGTACCATTTGTCCGCGAAAAGGTACGCGTTAGCGTACCCTACTGATTTACTTCGAGCGGGACGGGGTTTGCAACCCCGTTCCTCACGTTTCAATAACTATTGCAATCGCTACGTCGGTCAAACGTTTCGGACGGGGTTGCAAACCCCGTCCGGCAGTAGTTGTTGGGTTTTATTATTCAGGTTCGGCATAGGTTGCTCCCGTCGTTTATGCTGGAAAAATCAGTTGCTCCACGAACAGGTACGCCAGCATACCCTACTGATTTATTTCGTGTTTTTTCGTGGACTAATCGCCGTTTTCAGGTTTACGCCTGGATAAGCTGCGAAACCGCAGCCAGCAGTTGCGCGGGCTGAAAGGGCTTGACGATCCAGGCTTTGACGCCGGCCGCTTTGCCTTCGTTCATTTTGTCTTCCTGGGTTTCGGTGGTCAGCATGATGATCGGGGTGAATTTGTAGGCGGGCAGTTGTTTGGCCTTTTTGACGAAGGTGAGGCCGTCCATGTTGGGCATGTTCACGTCGCTGATGATCAGGTGTATTTTGGTGCCGTCCAGTTTGCTCAAGGCGTCCTGGCCGTCGCCGGCCAGGATCACGTCGTAGCCTTCGCGGGTCAGGGTGCTGTTCATCACTTGCCTGACGGAGGCGGAGTCTTCTACAAATAATATTGTTTTGGCCATGTTGTGTTCCTCAAAAAAATGTAATGTTGGTTTGCTGGGGCTTGATCTCGGCCTTTGCGCCATCGTGGGCGGTAAGCTGTTCTTCCATGGTGTAGGTCTTGGCCAGTTCTTCCAGCCATTGCTCTACATTGACTGAGCGGGGCGTCCCCTCGTCACTTTGTCCTTTATTAAGTGCGTTCAGATGCTGTTCGAGTTTGTTCAAGTCGTCGCAGACCAGCGCCAGAATCTGGCTGACCCGGTCCTGGAACTGCAGGGCGACAAACACGTCGGATATTTCGTAGTTGATGGCGTTGTTTTCGGTGCGCAGCAGTTCTTCGGAGTCGGACAATCCGGACGCGGCCCGGCTGAAGCGTCTCAATACCGAGGCGATGATCTGCTCGGCGTTGTTCAGGGTCTGTTCGTCTTGTTTGGCGAATTTCCGGGAGATGGTTAGGGTGTCTTCAATCGCTTCGCTGACCGAGTCGATGGTCTCGGTAATCTTTTTGCCGACATCGCCGGACGAGCGCGATAATTTCCGCACTTCGTCGGCCACCACGGAAAAGCCGCGCCCGGCATCGCCGGCCCGTGCCGACTGGATGGCGGCGTTCAGCGCCAGCAGGTTGGTCTGGGCGGCAATGCTGCTGACTTCCGAGGCCATTTTGCCCAGTTGCTCGGTAAAGCCGGACAAGCCCTCGATGGCGTGCAACAGTTTTTCCTTTTCTTCCAGCGAGGCGCCCAGCGCTTGGGTGATGGTGCCCAACTCCAGCTGGCTGTCCCGCAACAGGTCAACGATGCCGCCAATCGAACCGTTATCGCCGCCGACGGTGTTTTGGGACGCCATAACGGCGGCATCGAGACGCTTTGACAGGGCGTCGAAACGCTGCGCCAAATCGGCGATGGAGTCTTCGGTATGCACGCGGGCCATCTGGACTTGGCTTGACCAGATCGGCAGCACTTTTTGGCAGAGCGAGTCCAGTCCATTGATGCCTTGTTCCTGTTGTTCATCGCCGCTCGGCTGCTGGTCGAGATGGCTGAGCAAGGCATCGATACGCTGCGCCAAATCGGCAATCTGCGCTTCGACCGATAAAGGCGCCGCTTCGCTTTGCTCGGTTTTTTCTTCCTGCCCGCCGAGACGCTTGGGTAATGCGTCGAAACGGTGCGCCAGATCGGCGATTAAGGTTTCGGTATGGTTTCGTTCCGCCTCGACTTCCCTGGCCCATTCCAGCAAAGCTGGCTTCACTCCGCTCAACCTGTAATACCATGATTTTTTCTCTATTTTCATGCTCCGCATCATCAAGCCAGGTCTGTTCGATAGCCTGCAACAACATCCGATAGCGGTTCCGGTTCCAGAAATACAAACCGGCAGTCACAACGCTCAAGACGGCCGCCATGACCAAACCACTCATCGCAAAGCCGCTGGATATGACACTGCCTAATACACCAACCACGCCGGATACCCATAATGGAAACGCCGGCCAATCGTCATTTCGATAAAATTTCATCGGTTCTTTCATATCGCAATTTTCTCAGTGATCCTTGATTAACAATGTTCATTTATGAGCAGTCGATACAACCGCCGCCAGTCGGAAATCTTGAGAAAAATTCTAGTCCCCCTATCGGATCAGCCAATACGGCTTAGTTATCCAATGGATAGCTAAGCCTGAACTGATCAGGCGACGCCCACAATCGGTGCGTCCCGAATTTGAACAGGAATTGCCCTACAAGAATGGCGGAGAATTTTATAGGGAATGGACTACATTGAAGCAATAAATTACATAGAGAAGCGTTGGGCAGTGAACCCGGAACTTACGCTTTACTTTCAGGCTCAGCCCAAACAGGCCGTTGCAGTAGGCGCATGGAATCGAAACGCCGGATGTCTGTAAGCTTGCTCATCCCTGCGGATGGATTTGCTTCGTGATCTAATGGGGTCGGCTTCCCTGCCGGAGAGGACTTTATGTCGGGGGCTGAAGCAGCATGTAGGCCGGAATAAACCGGTTCAAGCGATAGCGAGAATCGGTGTTTCCGGCACCCCCATGAATTTGCCGGAAACGCTACCACGCGCTACGCTTGGGTAGCCTTATTCCGGCCTACGTAACTGATTACAATGTGCGTAATGACCACAAGAAACTACGGTTTTTTTGCTTCTCCAGGATTTCCTCTATACGCCCAATACAGCCGCCGCAATGACTGCCAACCTGTAGCTGTTCGGACAGCTTTTCTATTGAATCGTAACCGTCTCTAATGGCCTTTTTTATTTCTGACTTGGAAACATCAAAACATAGACAAATGCACATGGTAATTCCTGACGAGTAAGGATTGTTAACCAGACGATGCCAATGCCATACTTTAGCAAGGGGCAGGAAAAACAGAACAGGGGGATTCGAACCCACTACATGCAATCATGCAGATCCATTTAACCCTGTTCGATTTACCCGAACACTTATCGCCCAAAACCTAAAGCGTTCCCGGTTGAACCGGTCGATTTAGGCGCGTTTAATTTGAACGATAGCGTCGGCAGCCGCAATCGGCGGATACCGAATTTGAATAAGGATTGGCCTACATTGAAACGCCGCAGTTCTTGTGGGGGAAGGACTACAACGAGGTGATTTTAGGGGCGTCCGCAGTTAAAAATAAAAGGCTAAAAGCCATTATCCGGGTTTAGGCGTATAAACATGATATCTGCATTTATTGCAAATTGCCCAACCTTGAATTTTGCACCTTTCGCCTTTCGCCTTTTATCTTTCGCCTGATCTTTCTTTATACCGTCATGCCATGGGCGATGGTGTATTTCATGAGTTTGACATCGCTGTCGATATGCATTTTTTGCATTAAACGCGCCTTGTGGGTACTGACGGTCTTGCTACTGATGTCGAGTTCCAAAGCAATTTCGCTGACCTTTTTGCCTTTAGCCAGCATGCGCAGGATGACCAGTTCCCGGCCGGACAATAGTTCATGCAGAACCAGCGGCGCAGCAGTGCTGACTTCAAAAGCGATTTTTTCGGCAAGATCGGCCGCGATGTATCGCCCCCCGGAAGCGACCTTGCGTATCGCCTCCAGCAGATTCTTTGGCGAGCTGTCCTTGGTGATGTAGCCGGAAGCGCCTGCCTTGAGCTTGCGTTTGGCGATCTGCGGTTCATTGTGCATGCTCAACACCAGAATCGGCGGACTACTGGGGCGCTCCCTGATTTTCGTTATCAGCTCTACGCCATGAATACCGGGAATGGTAATGTCGAGCAAAACCAGGTCAACCGCTTCATTTTGCAGCATTGTTAATGCTTCTTCGCCGCTACCGGCCTCCGCGCTGACCGCAATGTCGCCCTCACCCTCGAAAAGTTGTTTAAGTCCCTCGCGCATCAGCGCATGATCGTCGACGATCAATAACCGTATCATATTGTTTGTTCCATTTATTTTTTCTTGTTGATAAAAGAGGCTAAGGGCAAAAGGCGAAAAAACCAGCCTTCAACACAGTCGCCCTTCGCCTTTATTTAATTAGGTATGCGCAACTTCAATACCGTACCGCCTATCTTCGCATTGGCAATATCCAGCGTCCCTTTCAGCATCAACGCTCGTTCACGCATGCCGACAATACCGAAAGCATTGGGCCTGTCGATATTGCCCGGATCAAAACCCTTGCCGTTATCGCGCACTTCCACTTCACAGGTACCCTCTACTCCGCGTAAGGTTATATCGACGCGATGCGCGCAAGAGTGGCGCAATACATTGGTCAGCGATTCCTGAACGATGCGGAACACCACCATCGCACGGTCTTCGTCGAGGAAAATTTCGTCGGCCGGTAAATGCAATTTACAAACAATGCCGGTGCTTTCAACGTACTCCTGCACCAACCATTCCAGGGCATACACTATTCCGGCACTCAACACCGCAGGTCGCAGGCGGGTGGCAAGGTTACGTACCATCAGGATGGCCTGATCTATGGTGCCGACCATTTTATGGGTTTTATCGCGCAAATCGGCATTAGCGTCGCCAAAACGGAAATCGAGAGTTGTAACGTTAAGCCGCAGCACGTTGAGCAGTTGGCCCAGTTCGTCGTGAATTTCGCGGGCGATGCGTTTACGCTCTTCCTCGCGAGCCTCTTCGCGCTTGGCGGTCAGCGTGCGCAACTGGGCGCGCGACTCTTCCAATCGCCGTTCGGTCGCCTTGAGTTCGGTAATGTTGTGGCCGATGACCAGCGCGCCGATAACTTGCCGCTCTTCGTCGTATTCCGCCACCGCATGCATGTCATGACTGACCAGGTTGCCGTCCGGATCATGCCATTCAAGCAGGATACGATCCGGTTCCCCGCTCGCCATCACGCGATTAAGGCGAGCCATATATTCATCGGACGACATCAGCGGTTTCCAAATCTCGCTCGGCGTCTTGTTCCATGCCGTTTCCAGCGGAATCCCGGTTTGACGCTCGTAGGCCGGATTGATATAGATACGACGACAGTCCCGGTCGTAGCGCAGGATCATACCCGGCGAATTTTCCGCCAGCGTGCGAAATTCCAGTTCGCTTTTGCGCAGCATGGCCTCCATGCGCTTGATGCCGGTAACGTCGTGACTGATCGAAAGTACGCTCACTGCGCGGTTATCCCTGTCGAATTCCGGCACCAGGAACATGATGCGGTAAACCGGCTTACCCTCTGGATCAATCATTTCCGTCAGCAGTTCGTCCGTTTCGCCCGAATCCATCGCCTGCTGTAAGCGCGCGATATACTCCTCGGCGGAAGGCGATGCCAGCCACCAGCAGTCCTGCGGCGTCTTGCCCAATGCATCGACCGCTTCTATGCCCGCCGCTCCTATGTAAGCCCGGTTGAAGTAAACCCGCCGGTATTCCCGGTCATAACGCACGATCACGTCAGGAGAATTTTCAGCCAGGGTGCGAAATTCGCGCTCGCGTAACGCCAGCGCCTCTTCCGCCCGTTTGCGCTCGTCGATTTCCTCGTGCAGCAAGCGGTTGCTGATGCTCAGTTCGGCGGTACGCTGCATAACCCGCTGTTCCAGTTCTGCCTGATGCTGTTGCAATTGCGCGTTCTGTACTTGCAGTTGGCGTTGCATGGCTTTCAAGTTGAGATGCGTACCCACCCGCGCGATGACTTCATCTATCTGCATGGGTTTGGTAATGTAATCGACGCCGCCTACTTTGAAGCCGGTGATTTTATGTTCGGTCTCCGCAAGGGCCGTCATAAAAATCACCGGTATATCGGCTGTGTCGGCATTAGCCTTTAAGTGACGGCAGACTTCAAAGCCGTCCATCCCCGGCATCATCACATCCAGCAGGATTAAATCCGGCTTTACGAAGGCGGCGCGTTGCAGGCCTTCCATGCCGTCCTGGGCAACCACCAACCGGTAGCCGCGGCTCTCCAGGCTTTCCACGACGACGCCCAGGTTGACTGGGGTATCGTCGACAATCAAAAGGGTGGGCATATCGGGTAACGTCTCATTGCTCACAGGCAAATCCATAAAAAATCGATTAAAAAAATTTGCATCGTTCCCACGCCGGAGCGCTCATCGTTATACACAAGTGTCTGCGGTACACCGCATCCCCCTCTCGTTCCCACGGGCCGTGCTCAGAAACATGCCGATATGTAGACCTTCCAGGTTTTTAAAACCTGGAAGGTCTAACTGGCAACGTTCTAAACAGGCGAGACGTTGCAGGATGTAGCGTTTCCGGCAACACCTGCCAAACTCGCCGGAAACGCCACCTCGCGCTACGCGCTTGGATGGCCTTATTCCGGCCTACATCTGGGAATGCGCAACCATTAAGGCAACTCGCAATAAATAAAATACACAATGAATCAACCAAAAATAGAACGCAGATGCCAAAAGTAGACGTCCAGCGTCCCGCAACGCTGAAGCGTTGCGGACTGAATTCCCACGCCGGAGCGTGGGAACTATAAATTAACGCAGATTTTTCATGGATTATCCGTGTTTATCATAATCATCTGCGTCATCTGCGTTCCATTGTATTTGAGAACGCTGAGTAGTTACGATACTGTCGATACAACCTTCCACCAAATCCAGAATAGCTTTGGATTGGTAGCCTTGTGCTAAAACGCGTAACTGCGCGGCAAACGGGCGATAGCGTTGGTCAAGTTCCTCCAGATGCGCGGCGTGCCGGATAATATCGCGCATGCTGCCTTCCTGTGCCAGACGATGCAAAATAGCCATTTCCTCAAGCGGCGGCTCAACCAGTGCTTCGTTGAGCCGGTGTTGCGGTGGTATCCCGGTTTCGGGCAGCGCGTAAATCCAGTCGAGTTTTAACAGCACGGCGAGTTGCACCGTCAGTCTTTTTATATCGATAGGTTTGGACAGAAAGACGTTGACCCCGGCGTTCATGGCTTCGTCAACATCGCTGGCGGAAGCGTTGGACGAAACAGCGATGATCGGCGTTTTCCCGAACCCCGGCAAGCGGCGCAAACGGTGCGCGGTTTCCAGCCCATCCATCTCAGGCATGACCATATCCAGCAAGATAAGATCCGGCATTTGAGCCTCAACGCTATCCAGACACGCCCCGCCGTTTGCCGCCTCGCAGGTTTCGAAGCCCAATCGACCGAGTATTTCGATCAGCAAGGCCCGGTTTTCGTTAACGTCATCCACCACCAGCACACGCCGACGCAAGCCGTGGTATCCGGCGATATGCTGTTCGTCGGCCAGGATGTCCCCACGCACTTCAACAACCGGGGCGTCAAGATCGAACCAAAAGGTACTGCCCTCGCCGACCCGGCTGATGACCTGAATATCGCTGCCCATCAGCTTGACCAACTCGCGACTGATCGGTAATCCCAGACCGGTGCCGCCGACGCGGTGCAGCCTGTCTCCCGCTTGTGCAAAAGCCTGGAAAATAGTGTCCAGCTGCCCGGTATCAATACCGATACCGGTATCCTGGACTTCAAAGCGTAAACGCCCCGGTTCCAATACCGTCACTCTCAGGCTGATTTGGCCTCGTTCGCTGTATTTAACGGCGTTGGACAACAAATTAAGCAACACCTGCCTTAGCCGCGTCTCGTCGGCGCGTATCCCTGCCGGCACATCCGCCGCAATGTCGCAACTAAAAACCAGCGCCTTCCGTTCCGCGTTGATGGTGATGATGCTGGCAAGACTGCGCAGGAAGCGCGGCAACAGGACATCGCTCAAGCTCAGTTCCTGCTTGCCCGCCTCAATTTTGGCAAAATCCAGAATATCATTGATCAGGCTCAGCAAATATTCGCCGCTTTGCTGTATGACGTTCACCATCGTGCTCTGCCGTTCGTTCCCCCTGTTTTCTCCCAACAATATCTGGGCGTAACCCAAAATGCCGTTTAGCGGCGTGCGCAGTTCGTGGCTCATCCGCGCCATAAATTCGCTACGCAACCGCGCCAGCCGTTCCGCCTCGGCCAAAGCCGCTTCCCGCGCCATTTCCATGGCTTTACGATCGCTGATGTCGCGAGCGATACCTACTGTCCCCAACACGCTACCGTCTTCGTCCAAAATCGGCGCCTTGAAAGTTTCTATCCAGATGGCGCCGTCGCATGCGTCGACAAAGGGTTCTTCCACGGTCTTGCGTTGAGCGGTAACCATCACCTCCGCATCGTCGGCACGATAGGCCTCGGCGTGTTCGCGCGGCCAAAAATCCAGGTCGGACTTGCCGACCAAATCGTCCACGCTATGGGAACAAGCACTTGCAAAAGCCTGGTTGACGACCAGGAACCGGCTTTCCCTGTCTTTAAGCCAGGCCAACATCGGCAGCGTATCGATCATTGTCCTCAAATAACGCGTCTGCTGACGCAGCTCTTCGGTACGGTCCAGCACCCGCTGTTCCAGGTCGGTGTTGAGGGCGCGGATTTCATCCTCAATGCGCTTACGTTCGGTGATATCGCGCACCAGCGCCAAGCCGTAGATCTTGCCGTCATATTCGAACTGGTTGGCGTTGATTTCTACCGGGAATATGCTACCGTCCTTGCGCCGGTGGGCGGCTTCGAAGGATTGCACGGTTCCCATATCGCGCTGGCGCTCCCAGACTTCCCCGACCATTTCGGCGGTCCAACCCGGCCCGATGTCCATGACCGACATCGTCAGCAGCTCGTCGCGGGTGTAACCGAGCGCCCGGCAGGATTCGTCGTTGACGTAAAGAAAACGCGCACTGTCGTCCATCAGGTAGGCCGCGTCATGCACCTTGCCCAGAGCTTGGCTCATCAGGGCAATGTCATGCTCGGCCTGTTTGCGTTCGGTCATGTCGCGGGCAATGGAAATCACGCCAACCACTTCGCCATGCGCATTGAACTCGGGCGCATAACGGTTATGGAAACAATGCAGCTGCCCGTCGGCGCCCAGGCATTCCACCTCGCTCTCGGCAGGCCGACCTGTCGCCAGCACTTGCCGAATCATCTGCATCAGCTTGTCCGCTTCACCGGCGCTGAGTATTTTCGCTTCCGACGGCGACATGTTCAGCAGGGCGTCAGCCCGCTGGCCAACGAGCCGCGCCACGGCCGGGTTGGTATAAATACGGCGGCACTCCTTGTCGTAACGGAAGATCAAGTCCGGCGAGTTTTCGACCAGCACGCGAAACTCCTGTTCCCGTTGCAGCGCTTGCGCTTCCATGTGCTTGCGCTCGGTGATATTGCGGGACAGCACGATAAGGTGCGCTTCTTCCTTATCGAGGGTAGGCTTGATCGCTACGGAAAGCTCAAACCAGAAGTCGCCGTGCGGTAGCGGCAATTGAAACTGTTTGCCGGTTGAAATACCTTGGTCATGCGCTTCGCGCAAAGCTGACATGACGATTTTTGCCGCCTCGGCGGGCATTACATCCGACACTGTTTTGCCAAGTAGGTCTTCGGCAGGGGCTAACAATAGCTCGGTACGCGGCGAATGATAATCATAATAACGTCCGTCCAATCCTATTTCGAACAATAGATCAGGGATCGTATCCAGTGTGGCTTGCAGTTTGTTCTTGGCTTGCAGCACTTGCGTATTGAGCGCTTCCAGCCGTCGGTGGGAACGCCGCTGGCGCACTAGGAAAAAAGCGGCGCCGGTCAACATGATGACGCTGCCGCCAAGCACGGTCCATAGCCACCGTTGTTCGAGGGTACGATGCTTCAGTTCCGCAGCCTGTTGCTGGTTACGGCGGTTGAGTTTATCGATCTCGCGTTGCTTGCTTTCGGTTTGGTAGCGGCGCGTCAGCTGCAACATCCGCGTGGCGGCGGTGTCTTTTGCCGCCTTGGCCGCCGTGTCGCTCGCATCGAACATAAACCGGTAGGCTTGGCGGTAATCGCCTTTGGCGGCGGCGATTTCCGCCAGCCGTTTCGCACTGTCGGTCAGATACAAAGGAACACCGATTTCCTTGGCCAGTTTATAAGCCTGTTCGACATCGCGGTGCGCACCGGTAATATCGCCTAAGGCTATCCGGTTGCTGCTGCGGGCGTTCAGCACCCACCACAGGCCGATCTTGTTGGGATAGCGCTGATAACGCCCGATTATTTCGTCGAATATCGGCAAGGTTTCGGCATAACGTTGCTGCTTGCGCAAGTTATCGGCGAGAGCGAACTGACTGAAATTGACGCTGAAAGGGACATTGATAGCCTGGAAAACCGCAACCGCCTCGCGAATCAACGGCTCCGCGCTTTTCAAATCGCCGCGATTGTTTTGGATATAGCCAAGCCCCAACAGCGCATGGCCTTCCATCAGTTTGGAACCGGCGATCCGGGCTTGCTCCAGCATTCGCTGATAATATTCACCCGCTTCGGTAAAGTGGTCGCTCAGTTCGTAGGCAATTGCCAAGCCTTGATAGGCGTAGACCAGCGCCAGCGGATTGTTGCTTTGCCGGGCAATATCCAGCGCTTGCATCGACATGGTGATCGATTCGTCGAGCTGGTCGGTGCGGCGGTACATCATCGCCATTCTTAGCAACGCTTCGCCGAGCAGATCCGGCCGATCCACGCCGTCCAACACGGCCAAACCGTGAATCGAGGCGGCGATGGCATCGTCGATCCGGGCCTGATTGATCGCGTTTAAGGCGGTATTGAGGTCGGCTTCGGCCTGCCCGACCAAGTCGTTATGTTGCTTGGCGAGCTCCATGGCTTGCTGGATATGCGCTGCCGCTTTTTCGGTTTGCGCCTGATAAATTTCGATGCGCGCCAGCAGATTGAACAGCAGCGCCCGATCTGCGGACGTAGCGTTGGCGGGGAAATCGGCCTGCAAGCGCTCGGCTTCGGCGTAAGCGCGTTGCGTATCATTTTCCGCCAGCATACGTGTCTCGCCCGCTTTGCTGCGCCATTGTTCCAATCCAGTATCGGCATGGGCTACGCCGCACAGTGCGAAAATCAGTAGCGGAGTGCAAGCTTTGCTTGCCCATCGTATAACTTGCAGGCAAAGCCTGCGCTCCATCCTTAAATCGATGCCCAGGATCGCCATCACAACCGTACTGTCATCGTCGCGCCGACCTGGGTATCGTTGACCCAAACGCTCTGCGGCCGGGTTTCCACGCCGTAATAGGAGCTGCGCAAGGTATTTAGCAGATTCATGCCTTCAATCGTGAAGGAAAAATGCTCGTTGATGCGATAGCCCACCGAGGCATCCAGCCAGCCGTAGCTATTCGTATAAATCGGTAATGCGCCGACCCCGACGATATTGGTAACGCCGCTCAGGAAGGTGTCGCGCCAATTGTAGGCGACCCGGGCCGAAAACGGGCCTTTCTCGTACATGCCGATCAGGTTGTAGCTGTGTTTGGAGAGGTTTTGCAGCGGGACTTTCTGGCCCAAAATGCTGCTCGGCGTTTCGCTGTCGATATAGGTGTAATTGGCCTGTGTGCCGAAACCGCTCAGCCAGCTCGGCAGGAAATCGTAAAACTGCTGGTAGCCGACCTCGAAGCCGTTGATGGTCGCGGTCGCGTCGTTTTGCGGGCGGCTGACCTGATAGGTAAAACCGTCGTGGACTTCCGCGTTGCTGACGCTGCTGACGTTGCTGACAAAACCGTCGACCTGTTTCAGGAAGCCGGTGATATAAACCGAGGTAGTCGGATTGAAGTATTTTTCCACCGCCAGATCGAAATTGTCGGAGCGGATCGGCTTCAACTGAGGATTACCGGCGCTACCCTGATTCAACGACGGGGTGACGGTGTTGCGGATCAAGGTCAGCGACGGCGACAGCTGATCGAAATTCTGCCGGGTGATGGATTGGGATATGCCGCCGCGCAGATACAAGCCTTTCATCAGCTGATAACGCAGATTCAGGCTGGGCAGATAGTCGATATCGGTGCTGTTGATGTTAATGGGAAGAACCGCACCGGTGCTTGGCGCTGACTGGCTGCCGGTTACCGACTCCGACGTTTGCACTGCGCGCAGGCCGATGTTGCCGTCCAGGGGAAAGCCTGTCGCTTCGAATTTGCTCATCAAGTAGCCGGCGTGGGTTTCTTCACTGATCCCCCAAATACCCAGCGGGCTGCCGGCGGAGGGAATCGGCGCGGTAATGCCGAAAGCATTGCGCAATCCGGCCGCGCCGCGGGCGGAATCGAGGTTGCCGACCCTATAGCTGCCGATGCTGCCGCCTTCCCCGCCCAGGAAATTATCGGCGGGATTGGCCATGATATAGCTTGGCCTGTCTGCCGCCGAAATACCGGTCACTGCGGCATCGGCAAAAATCAGGCCGGGAGCGTTGCCCGCTCTACGCTTGGCGTAACGGAACCCGGCGGAAACCGATTTGATGAAGCCACTGGACAGTTGGTAATCGCCGTCGAGCCGGGCCGTAGACAATTCGCCGTTAAACGGGCGGGTGCGGTAAGCCATGCTCGCATATTGAAAATTGGCGGGATTGAGCAAATCGGTTCCGCCGATGCTGGTAGTCGGAACCTGGCCGGACAGATCCTGGTTAAATTGCGCGGCTCTGCCGCTAAATACCGGTCCTGAGAAAAACAGGTTGTTAAAGCTTTTGGTATAACTCAGGTCGGTTTTAAGCGTCAGTGCGCCTTTGTTCCAGCTGCCGCCGACCGCCGCCTGCTGGGTCCTGTCCACCGTGTCGCGGGCAAAGCTGAGAATGGAGATAGGCGCGTTGGTCCAACTGATGCTTTGCAGATCGTTGGTGCCCGGAAACAACCGTGGGCTACCGGCGACAAAGCCCGAAGACGGCGTGACGTTAATCTGGTAAGAATCCTGAAGGGTCTTGAACTCGGCATAGTTGCCTTCGGCATAGAGCTCAAGCGCATCCGACGGCCGCCATTGCAATACCAGACTGCCGGCGGTGCGTTCGCGATGGCCGAGACTGGTCGTTTCCGAGGTACCGTTGGGCACGATGACAGACTGTCCGGGAATAATGTTGCTGCGGGCAATGGGATTACCCGCGCTTTTCTGATCTTCCCGCCAGGCGCGCCGCTGATAAGCAAAATTCACCAGCGCACCGAATTCGCCGAAGCTTTCCGTTTTCCAGCGGTCGCTCAGCAAGGTAGAGAATTGCGGTTCCTCTTTGTCCACCAGATCGCCGTGAATTACCCGTGCGGAACCTAGCAGCTGACGACCGTCAAAGTCAAAAGGCCGGTGCGTCCGCAAATCGATGGTGCCGCCGACGCCGCCTTCGATGTGGTTGGCCGATGAGGTTTTATAAACATCAATGCCGCCCAGCATTTCGGAAGGGATGTCGGCAAAATCGAGCGTGCGCCCCGAACCGGCGGTAAAGACTTCCCGTCCGTTCAACAGTGTTTCCATCTGGGTAAGGCCGCGAATCGCCACACCGGCGCCCTCGCCGCGGTCGCGGAGAATCTGCACGCCGGTAATCCGGGACAGTGCGTCGGTGACGTTAATGTCGGGAAGTTTGTTGATGTCGTCGGCGACCACCGAATCGACGATTTCCATCTTGTCGCGCTTGATCTCTTGTGCTGAGACAAGGCTGGCGCGCTTGCCGACGACCAGAATGTCATCGAGAGCGACAGTTTCCGCATCGACGCCGGAATTATCAGTCCGGGCAAATGACGACGCCGACTCGGCGACAATCAAAGCCCAAACACCTAGCCGCGATAAATGTTTCAGTCTTGTCTGCATTAATAAATGTTTTAATCCCGCTTGAAGGCGGCACTTTGTCGGTCACTGTGACCGGTTATAAGGGTGATTCCGGCAAAAAACCACAGCGGCGATTATGCTGAACCGACTGTATACCGTCTTCACATAGGGTCTGCGGCGATTCTAACCCCACAGCCGGTATACCTTCTGGATTTCAGATTAAGGGGCATCTCCGGCATGAGCGGCCCCTTAACGCTGTAATTCAAAAATGAAAATGAATACTATAGATTGTAGCCTTATAGGGTTCATTTTGGCTAGATATGCAGCCGCTTTACAATAAGAAGGATCGATAATAATGAGAGTTGCATTTGCCAAGGCCTTGAAAAACGCCAGAAAATCGCGTGAATTAACCCAAGAAGACTTCTCCGACGTTTCCAGCCGGACTTATCTGAGTTCACTGGAGAGAGGTCAAAAAAGTCCCACGCTGGATAAACTCCAGACCCTTGCCCAAACCATCGGCATACATTGCCTGAGCCTGATAGCGCTAACTTATTTGTATAGCGAAAAGGACAAAGATCTGGAGACGCTGCTGTTACGCATCAAAAATGAAGTCGAGAGTATCAAAAAGCATTGAAAATTTGCCCGTTTTGTCAGCACAGCGCGCCAAAGGTTTCCATCACTTATTTTTATCTTATTACTGACGCTGAATGTAGAAAACATTCGATGCTGTTTTCAGCAGGGTTGCCTGTTACAGCTTAAGGTATCCTCACTTCCAGCATGCGCTCTACCGTACCGGCTGCAGCAGGTTTTGCGGCTAAAGTAGCTTTGAGGTTTTTGGAATCTTAGTCGGCTTGTTTTTTGTATTTAACTGATGTTACGCACGGTCTAGAACCGTCGTGAAAAAGATAAATCGCAGTCAGGAAATTCTTGTTCCGTGTCTGGGAATATCCGCCGTAGGGCGTGCCGCGCGCGCCTTGGGAGCTAAGGAACAGGCTTAAGCAATGACCATGAAAGGCTGAAGACTTCAATCCTTCATGGTTTAAAAAAACCAGCTTACGTTATTTCATGCTTATTGCTAAGGCGCGCACGGCACGCCCTACTCACATCCGTCGCGGTCATTCAGTGAGGGGACATTATCCATTATCAAACCCTCTTTTTGCGGTTTTCGCGGGCAATGCGTAACATCAGGTATTTAAGTCTTGTCTCTGCAGAGCGTTTTCCCTGAAGCCTGCTGAAACGGCCACTTAACTGGAGATGTAGCCATGAAATCCCTAATTAGCGCTTTTTCCGCAGGTTGCGCATCTGTCGGCAGTGAGGCCGACAATATAAAAAAAACGCCGCGGCAAGATATTGCAACGGCGAATAGGCTGTGTGCTTATGATATTCCCCTAGGATTAGGCGGCTGATCTTAAGGTATTGCTGTGCTTTTTCATCCGCCAGTGTCTAGGCTAACTACAAAACCAGAGGCAGTCGGTACGGTGGCGCACATAAAGCCGTTTTAGGTATTAGCACTTATTGTTTGAATAAGCCGGACAACATATCCTTCAGGCCCGCTGGCAAAGCGCCCCTTGTTCATGGTTGAGAGCTATTCATTCCCAAAATGATTGCGGCTTTGTTACAAAATCACTTCGTTTCAGGGACGACCACGCATAAATTGTGCTGAGGACGACTGGTCTCAAACATGATAATTCGATTTACAATGTCATCGGCGCTGCTTTGTCCTATCGGACCGGCGGTGACCCGGCCGGTAACTGCGCCAACCAAATGCACGTAACTCTTGTGCGGCCCGCCCGCAAGGGTTGAGTTGATTAACAATTCGGTTTCATCCTTCTCCAGCGTTTTTACCGGCGCCGCACTGCCCGGATTACAGGCGCCGAAAAAAATCAAGCCGTCTGCCGTTACCAGCGAACTCAGGGATTTTGTGAAATGGAAGAACCGTTCCGCAGAGATCTCAACCGATGTCTTTTGCTCGAACAGCGGTTCGCGGCAAATGAGTTCGCAGAGATCGAGCCGGTATCCGCGCTGCTGTTCAGGGCTGGTAGCCAAGCTCTCCTGCGAACAATAATTTTGAAAACAAGCATGATCCAGCGGCTGTATCTGTTTTTCCAGCCCCTTAAGCAGATGCCTGATGTCGTCCGATTTCATCGGCGTCAGCTCCGGCCAGTGCGAGGCCATATAGCCGCTGAATACGCGGTTTTTTTCGACATCATAGGTGATGGACAACACGTTCTTGAGTCCGGGTTGCGCCTCGGAGTACTGAAGCAATTCGCCTTTGCTCCCCGTTACTTGAAAGTTTTGCCAAAACACGGCATTTTTGAGTACCGGGCCGTCGAAACCGCCATGACTGATAAACATAACCCGATCGAAAGGGCGCGACTGCCACACCAGTTGATCGACCTGCCGATAATAATCCGTCCAGCTCCAGACATCCCGCAGTTGCGTAACGTCCGCATTAAAACGGTTCCGGTAAAAGGCTTCCAGAGTACGGGCGGGTTGCTCAGACCACCTTGGGCTCTCCGTCGTATGCGGATCCCTGCTCAGTAAAGGCACAAGCAGTACTCGCCTCGGCGGTTGCTGCACCTTCAAGTCGCCCAATGTCCTATAGAAGGAGCCGCACGCTATGAGGTGATTTTCATCACCGTAAACATCGGCTGCACACATCCACAGCAGCAAAGAAACCAAAAAACGGACACACACGATATTTTTCAAGGTAAAGTTCCATTAACAATGGTTGTAATCAAGATCGAGTACAAATTCAGAATATTAGCAGAGCCCAATAAATGATGTGAACTCCCCGTCATATCTACATACTGCTGCGCTGTTACTATCTACCATTGCGAAGCACTAATTCAAGATAAATTATATCGCTCCCACGTAGCGCGTCACTGCCATTAAATTAAGGATTTTTCGGGAATTTACGTGCCGGATGCTCTGTCCAAGATTAAAAAGACTTTTTGAGAGTTTAAGAAATGTTGCGATTTAAGATTAAAGAATTGATAGGAAAAAAGGAGTTTAGTGAGAACAGCCGAATCACAATTAATGAATTAGCGGATTCAACTGGAATTAATCATTGGGGACGCTGCACAGTGACAGACAGCTTGGACAAGTTGTGTACTTATTTTGAATGCAAAATTGAAGAGCTAGTGGAGCATATTCCAGATGACAAATAAAACACCTTGAAGAACAGAGAATAGCCTGTCTTTAGTCGCCAAGGACTGAGGTCAGATTCTTCATTGAAGAAAATGCATCTAATAACGCTTGGCCACCAAACTTAGATTAGGCCAACATAAGGCGGGGGGAAGTAAAGAAGAATGGTGCGCCCGAGGGGATTCGAACCTCTGACCACAGCCTTCGGAGGGCTGTACTCTATCCAGCTGAGCTACGGGCGCGTGGGGTGTATTCTAACCGATCGGCGCTGCAATTACGACAACATTGTTTTCAAGTGCGCCAGACTCGCCTTGCCGCGCTCTTTGATGACTTCCGGCGCCAGCTGTTTTTTGTTGACCCATTCCAGATCATCGGCGGGCAGTTCGCTTAAAAACCGACTGGGTTCGCATTCGGCGACTTCACCGTAGCGTTTGCGATGGGTGCAGTAGCTGAACGTGCAGGTGCGCTGGGCGCGGGTGATGCCGACGTAGGCCAGACGGCGCTCTTCTTCGATGTTGTCGGTTTCGATGCTGTTTTGATGGGGCAGGATGTTTTCTTCGATGCCGATCAAAAACACATGCGGAAACTCCAGTCCCTTGGCAGCATGCAGGGTCATCAGGCTGACCTGGTCGCTGGCCTCTTCTTCCTGGTTGCGTTCCATGATATCCATCAGCATGATTTTGGAGACGATTTCCGCCAGCGGTTTTTGGCCGTCGGTTTCCTTGTCGGCGATGCGTCTCAGCCATTCAACCAGTTCGTAGACATTTTTTAGTTTGCGGTCGGCGGATTCCTTGGTTTTGCTTTCTTCCTGCAAATGCTGCGAATAACCGATTTGATCGATGAATTGTTCGATGACCGCGAAGGTATCGCCCCGATCGATGCGGTCTGCGGTGTCGATGACCCAGTCGCGGAATTTTTCCAGCCGATGCATGGCTTTTTCGGACAGCTTTTGGCTCAGGCCGAACTCGGTGCTGGCCGCAAACAGGCTGATATGTCGCTCGTTGGCATAAGCGCCGAGCTTTTCCAAAGTGCTCGGGCCGATTTCGCGCTTGGGCGTGTTGATGACGCGCAAAAACGCCGCATCGTCATCCTGGTTAACAAACAGGCGCAGATAACCGAGGATGTCCTTGATTTCCGAATAGGCAAAAAACGAGGTGCTGCCGCTGATGAAATACGGGATGTTGTTTTCCCGAAGCCCCTTCTCGAACAATCGGGACTGATGGTTGCCGCGGTATAAAATCGCATAATCCTGATAATTGCTGCCGGTCTTGAACTTGTGATGGATGATCTCGGAGACAATCTGCTGGGCTTCGATCAGCTCGTCTTTATGGCTTAAAACCCGTAGCGGATCGCCGTAACCTAGCTCGCTCCACAGGCGTTTTTCGAAAGCATGGGGATTGTTGGCGATCAACTGGTTGGCGACTTTCAGGATACGCTGGGTAGAGCGGTAATTCTGCTCCAGCTTGATGACTTGCAGACGGGCGTAGTCTTTTTGCAGTTGCGCCAGGTTTTCCGGCTGTGCGCCGCGCCAGGCATAAATGGATTGGTCGTCGTCGCCGACCACGGTAAACCGGCCCAGGTTACCGGCGATCAAGCGCACCAGCTGGTATTGGGTGATATTGGTATCCTGGTATTCATCGACCAGTAAATAGCGGATCTTGTTTTGCCACTTTTCCAGGATGGCCGGATGTTGTTGAAACAGCAGCACCGGCAACAAAATCAGGTCGTCGAAATCGACCGCATTATAGGCTTTTAAACTGCGGGTGTAGTCGATGTACAGGTTGGCCGCCGGGTATTCGGTGGCTGTCGCAATCGCTATAGATTGTTCCGGCGTGACAAAGGCATTTTTCCATTGACCGATTTGCCGGGAATAGCTATCGATGTTGTCGATGTCGCAATCTTTTGCGCCGTGGCTGATCAGGTTGCGCAGCAGCGTGTACTTGTCCTGCTCGTCAAACAGCGTAATTCCGGCTTTATAGCCCAGCGTCTTGGATTCCGCACGCAATATATCAAGCCCCAGGGAATGGAAGGTCGATACCCGCAGACCGCGCTGTTGATTGTTATCCAATAGTTTGGATACCCGATTTTTCATTTCCCGCGCGGCTTTGTTGGTGAAGGTCACTGCCGCAATGTGTCGCGCAGGCAGGCCTTGCTTGACCAGATAGGCGATTTTTTCGGTAATCACCCGCGTCTTGCCGCTGCCGGCTCCGGCCAGCACCAATAAGGGATGATCAATCGCTTTAACAGCGGCTTGTTGTTGGGGGTTTAGTTTGGACATTGATGCCTATAAAAAAGTTCACCACGAAGACACGAAGAAAAAATATAAAACTTCCTGGTGTTTTTTGTGACCTACGTAATATCAGTTAATACTTTAAAACTTATGTTTTGATTAGCCACGCTCAAGCAGTGAAGCGGCCTTTTACGTTCAGCTAGTTCCCAAGCTCAACGGTCTTGGAAGCTCTAGCTTCCTGCAAACGCGAAGCTGGAGCTTCGTATTCTGGGTTCCCAATATGGAGATTGGGAACCGGCAGAGCTTACGCCAGAAACATCGTTCATAAAGACAGTGACGCGAAATCCTCTACCGCAACCTGCATAACCCGCTGGGGTTGTCTTTGCCGGTCAGTGATTGCCTGATAATCATTTTCGATTTTCTCTAAAACCAACGCATCGAAATATTGCTCACCGCAAAACGTGCATTCAAGACAAGGCACGTGCTCAACCACTAACATCTGCTCGTTCTTTTGGTAGATATAGCGCGTGGTTTTACTAATAAGGTGCTTATGACCACAAAATACGCATTGTTCGGACATGTTAATTACCTCGCTCAAAAGGATTTGTGAATTTAGGAGGCATAGGGATATAAACGGTGATAATAACCAGCGTCTTGCCCATGCATCCACACACAATATGGATTGGAATACCAAACCCTGCAACCAAGCAGCTTACACCACGACCTGTACGGCATATTGCTCAAGAATGCGTCCATTACTCAGAGCTTGTGCCACTTCGATCAAAGTTAAGTTATCGTTCTTGATTTCCATGTCTTGAATAGCGATAAGTTTTATCTCGTACAGCCTGTTTTATCCAATCTATTTCTATCATAGCGCATTAAATTTCCTGATTAGCAAGATGCTTCAGCCAGAGACAAAATATTCGATATACCAACAGCTAGTTCCAAAAAATGCGACCTGTAGAGACGCGATTTATCGCGTCTGCTCTCCAGTTTGATCCAAAATCCAGAAAAGGCGCAACGATTAAAGACGCGATAAATCGCGTCTCTACGGTTGATTGGCTGAAGCATCTTATTAATCAGGTTAAACCTTACGATCCAGCTTGCGATAACTAATCGCTTCGCTTAAATGCGCGGTTTCAATATTTTCCGATTGGGCAAGATCGGCGATAGTGCGCGCCAATTTCAAAATTCGATGATAAGCCCGATGCGACAAACCGAATTTATCCATCGCCAGCTCTAAAATCTGATGGCTGGGTTCGGACAGCACGCACAGCTGTTTAACTTCCTTGGCCGTCAGCTCCGAGTTGGCTTTGCCGCTACGCGCAACGGCCAAATTGCGGGCCGCAACGACACGGGTCCTGATTTGCTCGCTGCTTTCTTCGCCGTCCGGTGAACCTTTGCGCAACACTTCATGCGATATTCTGGGTACTTCCAGATGCATGTCGATACGGTCCAGCAATGGCCCGGACACTCTGGCCCGGTAGCGCATCACTTGCTCTGACGTGCAATGACAGCGACCCGAAGCATCGCCCAGAAAGCCGCAAGGGCATGGATTCATCGCAGCAATCAACTGAAAGCGCGCCGGGAAATCGACTTGCCTTGCAGCGCGGGAAATGGTGATGTGCCCGGTCTCCAGCGGTTCCCTTAACACTTCCAAAACCTTACGGTCAAATTCCGGGAGCTCGTCGAGAAACAAGGTGCCGTTATGCGCCAGCGAAATTTCGCCGGGTCTTGGATTACTGCCCCCGCCAACCAGGGCCGCCGCCGAAGCAGTATGATGCGGCGCACGGTACGGAGGCTTGAGCCAGTTGGCAACATCCAGTCCCTGATCGCTGATCGATGCGATTGCCGCGGTTTCCTGTGCCTGCTGCTCAGTCAACTGCGGCAATATGGTCGGCAAGCGCGATGCGATCATCGATTTGCCGGTGCCGGGCGGACCCAGCATGATCAGGTTATGCGCACCGGCTGCGGCGATTTCGAAGGCCCGTTTGACGTGATATTGGCCATGGACATCGGCAAAGTCTATATCGGTAGACGGTACGTCCTGTTCTTCCTGCTGAAACTCGACCTGTATCAGGCGCTGCCCGGCCAGATGGGAGCAGACTTCCAGCAAATGCATGGCCGGGATGATTTCAATATCCTTGACCAGCGCCGCTTCGGCGGTATTTTCCTTGGGCAGTATCAGTTTTCGGTGGTTGTTCCGGGCTTGTATCGCAATCGGCAAAACGCCGTTGATAGACCGCAGTTCGCCGCCCAGCGACAGCTCGCCGACACACTCGTAGTGATGAAGGTGAGCGATCGGAATCTGGCCGGATGCGGCCAAAATGCCCAACGCGATAGCCAAATCGAATCGCCCGCCTTCTTTGGGTAAGTCAGCAGGCGCCAGATTGACGGTGATGCGCTGCATAGGAAACTCAAACTTGGAGTTTAATATCGCTCCGCGAACGCGATCCTTGCTTTCCTTAACCGCCGTTTCCGGCAGGCCGACAATATTGAGTGCAGGCAAGCCATTGGAAATATGAACCTCAACGGTCACTAAAGGCGCTTCTATACCGGAGCGACCGCGGCTGTAAACAACCGCTAAGGAAGACATGGCGGCTTTATCCTACAACCTACATGTCTTCTTTGTTGAGCGTTTGCTGTTCCATTTCGGCGACGCGCTTTTCCAGGTCTTCGAGCTTTGAGCGGGTTTTTGCCAACACCAGCTTTTGCACTTCAAACTCTTCGCGGGTCACCAAATCCAGTTTGCTTAACGCACCCTGCAAAATGGCGTGGAAACTCTTTTCAAGATCGTCTTTCAGGCTGCTCAAGCCGGGAGGTATGGCGCCCGCCAAACGGTTGGCAATATCATCAAGGGATTTAGGATCAAACATCAGGGTAATCTCATATTATGGTTGGTCGGGTAACCTATAAAAGCATCACCACGAAGACACGAAGAACACAGAGAAAAGCAAAGTAAAAAAAACTTCGTGTTCTTCGTGCCTTCGTGGTTAAAAATCTATTTTAAATTAAACGCTTTTTTAACAAACTCAGGCTGGGCCAAAGCTGCTTTGTGTATATCGATGTTGTAGTAAGTCGTGTCGAACGGTTTGTTCGCACTGTCCGATTCCCTGAACTTGCTCAGATCGCCTTTGCTGGCAATCGTTGCGCTCCACCAACCGGACGGATACAAACATTGCGGAAAGAACAAGGTTTGCAGATGACTTAAACCGGCATTGCTCATCGCGTCGCGCATTTCGCCGATCAGTTTCATGTGGTACAGAGGCGACTCGCTTTGCTGCACGACCATGCCGTTTTCAGACAGACAGGCGAAGCAGTCGCGGTAAAACTCTTCGCTGAACAAGCCTAAAGCCGGGCCGACCGGGTCGGTGCTGTCGACGATGATAATATCCACCGAATTCGGCTCGGCGTCTTTTACCCATTTAATGCCGTCGATAAATTTCAAGTCGGCTCTGGGGTCGTTGTTGGATTCGCATAATTCGGGGAAATAAATTTCCGCCAGACGCGTGACTCGCTCATCAATATCAATCTGCACCGCCTGCTCTACCGATGGGTGCTTTAACACTTCTCTTAACGTGCCGCAGTCGCCGCCGCCGATAATCCACACCCTTTTTGGATCGGGGTGAGTGAATAACGCCGGATGGCTCATCATTTCATGATAAAAAAAGTTGTCGCGGGTTGATACCATCGTGCAACCGTCAATAATCATCAAATTACCGAAGGTTTCGGTTTCATAGATTTCAAGGTGTTGAAACTCGGATTGCTCCTCGTGCAGCTTTTGTTTAATTTTTAACGAAAAGGCCGAGCCCGCGTCTGAGTGTTGCTCGGTAAACCATTCGGTTGGGTTCATGGTATAGGTTCCTGGAAAAATAAAGATTCGGGCATTATATTAGATTTGGCAAGCCACGGCACAACGGATTGCGGCTATTGGCCGCAGCGCATATTCACAGCGCCATGTTTCATTATGCCGGAATCAAGTTACATGAATGTGAAGTAGTTGATTAGCAGCTTGCCCCGTTTCCGGCTTTTCAACGCCCCTCATTAAGCCGCTTTGCCAGCAACCAACGCATTCCGATTAACCCCATCAATCGACTTAATCACTGATGTTACGTATTGTCCGTTACAGCCGCGGAAAAGATAGACCACGGGTTACGCGAATTTGATTTTCCTTGTCATTCCGCCGTAGGGCGCGCCATGCATGCCTTGGCTTCTAAGGCGCGCACGGCACGCCCTACACACGCTACCACCTCATTTTTCACGGCCATTCAGTTAAGGCGTGTTACCTATTATCAAACCACTTTTTTACAATTTTCGCGAATAGAGTGTATTAGTTCTGCTGAGTTTTAAAGTAGATACCATAGGATGTTGGTGATTTGATTATCCGCATCCGCAGCTGTCCGCAGTATAATTTAGCGAAGTGCTCATTATCAAAATACCATCATGACCAAAAACAGTTATCAAAAGCCATCACAGCAGACTCAAGAGGACGCGCTGAAAATAGCCCGAGGAACTCAACGTCCCGCTCAAACCAAAGAACAAACCAGGCTGATTGCTCAAGGCATTCAAAAAGGCATTGATCTCTATAAAAAACAGCAAAAAGAAAAAGCCAGGGACTTGAACAGAAAGCTCAAGAAAGTATCAACTCAAAAACAGCAATCGATAGAGTCGGATGATCCTGAAATACAACAGAGAATAGTTTATCGACAGCACTGGCTTCCTTGGCTGCTACTGCTGCTGACATGGCTGGCCGCGGGCATTTACTTTCTCGTTTGATTCAATGGAATACTGGGGCAGAGTAAACTTAAGAACATGCGTTTAACAGTAGCCCGTTCATCTTGAATGCCATACAATCTATATCCAGTATATATTCATCGGGAGCCCATCATGCAAACAGCAAAGTTATTTCAGAACGGCCAAAGCCAAGCGGTCAGATTGCCTAAATCATTTCGTTTTGAGGGCACGGAAGTCACGATTAAACACGTCGGTGAAGGTATTTTATTATTACCTTTAAAGCACTCCGCCAAACAGTTGTTAAGCCTGCTGGACAGCGTGGACGAAACGGTAGCCTTGGAAAGAAATCAACCTCTCGAAAGCGACTCGCGAGACTTTGAATGATTTTTATGCTGGATACCAATATCTGCATTTATTTATTAAATCGCAGAATCGGTTATGAAAATATTCTCGCAAAAATCGATGGCTTGGCTTATGAACAGGTGGTTATTTCCTCGCTGACGTTGGCTGAGTTGAAATACGGCATCGCAAAAAGCGTCAAGAAAGAAGCGAATCGAATTAAGCTTGAATACTTTTTGTATCAATTCGAATGCCTGCCTTTCGATACTGAAGCGACCTCCTGTTATGGTGATATTCGGGTTCAACTGGAATCCAAAGGTACGCCAATAGGCCCATTGGACACCTTGATTGCCGCCCATGCGCTGAGTCTGTCGGCCACTATGGTAACCAATAATGCGCGGGAATTCGAACGTGTGGAGGGTCTTGCACTTGAAAATTGGATTAACTGAGTTTTGGTCTCAGAAAAGCCAAGGCATTTATAAGAAAGGAAATAAACAGTGAATTTAAAACTAAGCAAAACCTGGACTACCCGGCAATCCGCCCAAACCTACGCGATAGACAGTTGGGGACAAGGCTATTTTTCGATCAACGCCGCCGGGCATGTCAGCGTAAAACCCAGTTCCGATAAAGACGTGAAACTGGATTTGTACGAAATCGCCCAATCGTTAAACGACAAAAAGCTATCCTTGCCGGTACTGGTGCGTTTTACCGATATTTTAAAAGACCGTGTCACCCAGCTGTCCAACGCTTTCCAAAAAGCCTGCGTCAATAACGATTATCAGGGCAACTACACGCCGGTTTATCCGATCAAGGTCAACCAACAACGCAAGGTGGTTGAAGGCATTCTGGCGGCCGACAACATCGGCCTCGAAGCGGGCAGCAAGCCGGAATTGCTGGCGATTATGGCGCTGTCCAATAAAGGCGTGGTGGTCTGCAACGGCTACAAAGACCGCGCTTACATCCGCCTGGCGCTGATCGGCCTAAAAATGGGGCTGAATCTGTATCTGGTCATTGAAAAGCCCCTGGAACTTGAACTGATTATCGAGGAAGCGGCGCGCCTGAACATCAAGCCGCAACTGGGCGTCAGGATCCGGCTGTCCAGCATCAGCGCCGGAAAATGGCAAAACAGCGGCGGCGAAAAATCCAAATTCGGTCTTCATGCCCCTGAAGTGCTGCAATTAATCGAGCGCCTTAAGCAAGCCGGTTTGCTGGACACCTTGAAACTGATGCACTTCCACATGGGCTCGCAAATCGCCAACATTCACGACATCAAAATAGCCCTGAAAGAAGCCGGGCAGTTTTACGTTGAGCTGCATCGTCTGGGCGCTAATGTGAAAATCGTCGATGCCGGCGGCGGGCTGGGCGTGGATTATGACGGCAGCCATTCGCGGCGCGAATCGTCGATCAACTACAGCCTGGACGAATACGCCCAGAATATCGTGCGCAGTTTTGCCGATATTTGCGCCGAAAAACAGGTGCCGCAACCGGACATCATCACCGAATCGGGCCGCGCGCTGACCGCTCATCATGCGGTATTGATCACCAACGTGACCGATATTGAATCGGTTTACGCCAACCATGCCGAACTGCAAGCCTTGCCGGAACCGCACAACCTGGTCGAGCATTACCACGATGCGCAGTTCGATTTATCGGAAGCACGGGCTCAATTTACCCAGGACAAACTGAGCATTACAGGGCTGGCCGAGGCGGAGAATAACTATGCGCTGCTGTGCCGCCAGCTGGTCCTTAAGCTGAATCCCAACAATCAAAGCGAGGCCGCGATATTGCAGGAGCTAAACGAGAAACTGGCCGACAAGGTGTTTTGCAATTTCTCGCTGTTCCAGTCCATGCCCGACATTTGGGGCATCGATCAAATCTTCCCGATCATGCCGATCCACCGGCTGGACGAACAGCCCACGCGCCGCGCCGTTATCCAGGATTTAACCTGCGATTCCGACGGCCGCATCGACCAATATATCGACGGGCAGAATATCGAAAAAACCCTGCCGGTGCATGAAATCGACAGCAATGAACCGTACCTGATCGGCTTTTTCATGCTCGGCGCATACCAGGAAATATTGGGCGACATGCACAACCTGTTCGGCGATACCCATTCGATCAACATAGAACTCGACGATCAGGGCTACCATTTTTACGACCTGCACGAAGGCGAACATGTCGATGACCTGCTGGACTATGTGCATATCAACAGCGAAGATTTGAAAACCGCCTACCGGGAAAAACTGGCTAACAGCGATCTTAGCGAGCAACAGCGGCAGGACTATGAGCAGGAGCTGATTGCGGGGTTGACGTCTTATACTTATTTGGCTAAATAGAAGATTTCTTACTTTTACGCGTTGCGCGAACGTGCCCTGCTCAACCCTATCCGTTCCAACAACAAGGGAGAAAACTGATGACCCTCTCACATGTATTCGACACTTACGCAAAAACCGCACAAGGCAAAAAACTGCATTTTAATGTGATATTGGATGAAGAGGACCAACAAAAAGCGCTTAGCTGTGCCAGACAATGGCTGGTCAGCATTGATCTGGAAGATGCCGTCGTTACCCCGGAAAACTGTTACTTCTATCACAGCCTCGAAGCCCCGGCCGATATGAGAGAGGACATCGACAAGAAGGGTTACGCCATTTATAAAATGGAAGGGTGCCCCAAATAACACGAACCGGTTAACAATGTTTGGGCAAGGCCAAACGCGTGAATATTACCCCGCCGGAAAGGGTTTTGGCTGTTATCGACCAAGCTGTAATCCGGTTTTGAAGGCATCCATTCTTGCCTGTTAGCGAAAGCGGTCTTGGAGTATGTTGAACGCCCCCGTCGGTTTGATGCGCCCAAAACCTTAGACGGCTTGTTGATCGAAATTAACAAAACTTAAACTGAAAGAAGGTGGTGTTCCCATGACTTCCCTGAAAATCAACCTCGACGATATTACCCAAGCCCTGACTACTCAGTTCGATGTAGTAGAAGGAGGCTTTTACTTTGACACAGAAACCGGCGACATCCTGCTCAGCACCGAAGGCCTCGACGAGGACGACCTGCCGGAAGACCTGGAAGACAACCCGCGCTATCGCCTGATCGATCCCTTAGCCTCCCATGAATCCTTCCAAATCATGGAAGACTTCGTTGACGAGCTCGGCGATACCAAGGAGGCGGGCAAACTCAGGGACGCACTTATCCGCCGCAAACCTTTTCGTCAGTTCAAGGACACTTTGCACGAACACACGAATTTAAGCGATGCCTGGTACGCATTCGAACAGAAAGAACTGAAACGCCTAGCCGAGGAATGGTGCGAGGAGAACGGGATTAAGGCGGAATGGGTTTGAGGAAAGAAACCCGGTCATCGTGGAATATTTGGTAACTTAAGAATGTCGGGTATAAAAAACATGCCCGACATTCCCACTGTTTGAGAAAATACAATTACGCGCTATGGATTCAGAACCAGAACTTATAAAAATGCAGGATGAAGTTTTCCCAAAGATTGGCAGAACTCCGTGCGGAACGGGGTTTGCAACCCCGTCCATAACGTTTCTGTGATGTCTAAGCTAAGTGCCTACATGCCCAACGCATTACGTTTCGGACGGGGCAACATGTCCCATCCCGATTTAGACCTCCTGTTCGTCTCGCATGAGGTGAACAGTGACTTATTGATGTTTATTTTTTGCGGTTGCCCCAGACTACCCATAGCTGCGATTGAATCGATGATTTTAGGAGAACATCATGCCAACGATTTCCATGTTTTACGGCATTCTAATCAAAATGTTTTTTGATGACCATGCACCCCCGCATTTCCATGCAGAATACGGCGAATACGAGCTGGCCATAACAATTAACCCCATCAAAATTATCAAAGGCGATGCGCCTAAGCGCGTTAAATCAATGGTTTTAGAATGGACAGCTTTACACCAGGAAGAGTTATCGCACGATTGGGATCTTTGTAAAAATATGCAGCCGCCTGTTGCCATTGAGCCATTGGAGTAACGCCATGTTTTATATTATTAAAACCATAGAGCCGAATGCAACTGATTACAGCATCAAAATAACTTATGACGATAATGTCACTATCATTGCCGATTTTAAAGAATTGATCGAAAAAGGTGTAATGACCTTATTAAAGGATCCTGCTGTTTTTGATCAAGTGCAAATAGGGAATAAAGGACGTTCCATTATCTGGCAAGAACAAGACATTGATTTTTGTGCCGACAGCTTGCGATTAAAGTTTTACCAGTCACATGCTGCGTAGGCAGTAATGGTTAATGTGTTTAGTGGTTATACCCAGTCAAATCAATATCACCAAGCGGGACGGGGTTTTCAACCCCGTTCCTAACGTTTCTGTGATGTCTAAGCTAAGTAGCTACATGTCCAATGCCTTACGTTTCGGACGGAGCAACATGCCCCGTCCGGCTTTAGGGAATCCATTGCTTCCAAACTTCAGATGGGAAGCCAAGAAATAGCAGACAAACCGGCACATCCTTTAAAAACAGGAGAAAAACTATGCAAGCCATCGAATTTGAAACTATTGCCCATGGGCATACCATCCGAATTCCCGACACGGTGCCGGATGGGGTTCGTCTGAAAGTTCGTCTGTTAATGGATGAAGAACCTGCCATAACGGCAGAGGGTGACTTAAAAGCCTTGTTGGCTAGTATGACAGAGGGATTGACTGACGAAGACCTGTCCCGTCCACGCGAATTTGGGCGGGAGTTGCCAGAATGGGATACTTGATTGACACTAACATTTTATCGGAATTGCAAAAGGGCAGCCGTTGCGATGCGAGTGTACAACGCTGGTATGCAGCGACTGACGGCGACGAATTATTTTTGTCTGTATTGGTGATCGGTGAAATACGGCTAGGCATAGAGCGCCTGCGTCGTCGAGATGCCGTTCAGTCCGTACGATTGGAACAAAACTATTGGCGGTGGAATCACTCATGGCCGGGCGCATTTTACCTGTCACCCAAGCCATCGCAGAGCGTTGGGGACGCCTGAACGCTCCCGATCCCTTGCCGGTTATCGATGGATTACTGGCGGCTACCGCGCTGGAACAGGATTTGACTTTGGTCACGCGCAACGTGCGCGATGTCGAACGTTCCGGCGTCCGCTTGCTAAACCCTTTTTCAGCCTCGTAGTATGCATAGTATTAAATAACCTTGGAGAAATAATGATGAAAACAGGCATGATCGGCCTAGGTGCAATGGGCATCGGCATGGCCAAAAATATCGCCAAGGCCGGATACTTAACCGGCGTTTATAACCGCACGATCGCCAAGGCGCAAAGTCTGGCCGAAGAATTGAAGGTCATAGCCTTCGACCAGCCGGAAGATCTCGCTGCAAACGTCGATATCGTGCTGATTTGCATCTCCGCCGACCAGGATGTGTTGGCAACGGTTGCGGCAATAGCTCTTACCATCAAGCCCGGTTCCATCGTCGTCGATATGTCCACGGTCAGCAGCGATACCGCCAAGCAAGCCGCGGCTATATTGGCCGAAAAACAGGCCGCTTTTCTCGATGCCCCGGTATCCGGCGGCGTTGAGGGCGCTAAAAACGGCACGCTGGCGATGATGGTCGGCGGCGATGCGGATGCACTGGAACAAGCCCGGCCGGTGCTGGAAACCCTGACCCGCTGCATTCTGCACATGGGCGCAACCGGCTCAGGTCAAGCCACCAAGGCGGTCAATCAAATCATGGGCGCGGGTATCAATCAGGCGGTGGCTGAAGCGCTGGCTTTCGCACAGGCTCAGGGTTTGCCGATGGATAAGGTGATCGAGGTCATCTCCGGCGGCGCATCGGGCAACTGGTTTTTACAGCATCGCGGCTCCACGATGACACGAGGCATCTTTGCTCCGGGCTTTAAACTTGCACTGCACCATAAAGACCTGAAAATCTGCCAACGCATGGCGAAACAATCCGGCGCATCGACTACGCTGATCGACATGACCCTTGCCGATTACGAGCGGTTAATGGCGGAAGGTTACGGCGATGAGGATATTTCGGCGCTATATAGATTGAAAGCTATCGACTAAAAACTATCGACGGAAAGCTGTAGATTCGGATTGAAAATTAAACCAGACCTGTTAAAGTCAGGCGTGCTTTTAACATCAAACAAGGAATAATCATGCCTGATTACAAAAAATACCAGTGCGGCACTTGCGGCCATATTTATGATGAAGCGGAAGGCGACCTGGATACCGGTATTGTACCGGGCACTTTATGGAAAGATATTCCCGATGATTGGCGTTGCCCCGAGTGCGGCGTAGAAAAAAGCGAATACGATTTAATGGCTTAATCAATCCTTACCGGGGAACAATATGCAGACTGTTATAATCGGCTCAGGCATAGCCGGAGTCAGCTTTGCCGAAAAATACCGCGCATTATCGGCCGATGATGACGAGATTACGCTGGTAACTCGGGAACATGACGGCTATTATTCGCGGCCGCTGCTGTCCCGCGGTTTTACCAAGACCGATATTGAACAATCCATCATCCTCAAACCCTTTGATAAGCTGCGCGAAAACAATATCAATGTGCTCTGCGGCGCCGAAGTAACGGCTATTAATTGTGCAGACAAATCCATTGCGATCAACGGTTCCTGCCAGGAAAAAGAGCTGCAATACGATAAGCTGATCATTGCGCAAGGTTCTTCCTCGTTCATTCCGCCGCCATTCAGGCCGTATGACAAGCTGTTTTTTAGTCTGAACAGCCTGGTCGATTTGAAAGCCTTGCGACAATTTCGACAAGATTTTTTAAGCCAAAACCAACGGCCTAACTGGGCGATTGTCGGCGGCGGTTTAATCGGTTGCGAAGTAGCGTCCGATTTAGCCGCGGCGGGCGATAACGTGACCCTGTTTCATGCGATGGACCGGTTAATGGAGCGTCAACTGGTGGCCGAGGATTCGGTTTTGTTGCTTAATGTGTTGCAGGATTCCGGCGTTAAGGTACTGCTAAATCAGGCGGTACAGGAATTTATCAAGGAAGAGGACAAGGTTTGCGTAAGAACCGAAGTGACGGCCGAGTTTGATGGCCTGATAGTCGCCTGCGGATTTAAACCGCGTACCGAATTGGCGGAACTGGCAGGCCTCGAAATAGGTCGCGGCATCAAGGTTAACCCCTATTTGCAGACCAGTGACGAATCCATTTACGCGCTGGGCGATGTGGCCGAATTGCCGAACGGAAAACTGTACGCCTTCATTTTACCGATACGCAATCAGGCTTTGTGGCTGGCGGAATTCCTGTCCGGACAAAAACAGGACAGCTGGACGCCGCCGGTCTTTACCACCAAAGCCAAAGTGCATGGTTTTGAGGCTGTTCATCCGTATAATGTTTGATACCATCAGGCGAAAGGCGAAGGGCGAAGGGCGAAAAAAACGCTTTTTGCCCTTCGCCTTTTATCGATAACATGACCCAAAATCGCTACTCTGATTCGGAATGCGCCGCCGTCTATCGCGCCATTTTTGAGCGTCGTGATATGCGCCATTTTTTGCCCGACCCCATCGATCCCGAACTGTTACTCCGCCTGCTTAATGCCGCGCATCACGCCCCCAGCGTCGGCTTTATGCAGCCGTGGCGATTTATGCGCATCAGCTGCCCGGATCTTCGCAAAGCCATACACGCATTGGTCGAACAGGAGCGTATCCGTACCGCCGAGGCTTTAGATGAACGCAAAGACGAGTTTATGAAGCTGAAAGTGGAAGGCATATTGGAATGCCCGGAAGTATTGGTTGCCGCCTTGTGCGATCAGCGGGAACAGTATATATTCGGCCGTCGCACCTTGCCGGAAATGGATTTGGCCTCACTGGCCTGCGCAATACAAAACATGTGGCTGGCGGCACGGGCGGAAGGCATCGGCCTGGGCTGGGTGTCGATGTTCGAGCCGGAAGCCTTGAAAACCCTGTTAAACATGCCCGAAGATAGCCAGCCGTTTGCGGTTTTATGTCTCGGACATGTCGATAAATTCTACGACAAGCCGATGCTGGAACAAGAGCAATGGGCGGATCGTAAAGACCTTAAAGATTTGTTATTTGAAAACGTTTGGAATACACCGTGCCGCTAAATTTTGTCATCCCTCCGCTCAGCTCAACACTTAGAACCGCCTTACAAACCAAAATCGACCAGAAAACCAAGCCGCTGGGTTCTCTGGGTCAATTGGAATCCCTGGCGTTACAGGTTGGATTGTGCCAAAACAGCCTGACCCCGAGTTTAAACAAGCCGTGCGTCCTTATTTTTGCCGGAGACCACGGCATTGTTGAATCCGGGGTCAGCGCTTATCCGCAAACCGTGACCGCACAAATGGTTGCCAATTTTTTGGATGGCGGCGCGGCGATCAGCGTTTTTGCCCGCCAACACGACATAGAATTATTGATTGTCGATGCGGGAGTCAACGCTGATTTGAGCAGTCATCCGAAGCTGGTTGATGCAAAGATCGACAAAGGCACCCGGAACTTTTCAACCCAGCCTGCGATGACCGCCGAGGAATGCACCAAAGCCATGCAAGCCGGGGCGGATCAGGTTTTGCGGCAATATGAAAGCGGCTGCAATTGCATCGGCTTTGGCGAAATGGGCATCGGCAATACCTCATCCGCAGCAATGCTGATGCACCGTTTAACCGGCCTGTCGTTAGTGCGCTGCGTAGGCCGCGGCACCGGTTTAAATGACGGGCAGTTGCAACATAAGGTGGTCGTCTTGCAGCGGGCGCTAAATAAGCATAAAGATGCAACAGAACCTTTAGACGTGCTGGCCACGTTCGGCGGCTTTGAAATCGCGATGATGGTCGGCGCTTATCTTAAAGCCGCCGAACTGGGCATGCTTATTTTAGTCGACGGTTTTATTGCCGGCACCGCACTGTTAGTCGCCAACAAACTGCATCCTCACGTGCTGGATTACTGCGTATTCAGCCATGTTTCCAGCGAGCAGGGGCATCAGGCGTTGTTAAACCAGTTCAATGCCAAACCCTTGCTGAATCTGGAATTACGCTTGGGCGAAGGTTCGGGCATTGCCCTGGCCTACCCGCTGCTGCAATCGGCGGTCGTGTTTTTGAACGAGATGGCTACGTTTGCTGAGGCTGGGGTTGATCATTAAAAAAGCAGGCGAAGGGCTCAAGGCGAAAGACCCAAGGCTTTTTACCTTGAATCTTTCGCCTGCTTTAAAAGTATTCTTCTCGTTCCTACGCGCTGCGTGGGAACCCATCCAGGACGCGCTGCGTCCTGAAATGCTACAACCACAGCTGAAGCTTTACGCGACACAACGCGCCGATACTGCATTCCCACACAGCGCTTGGGAACGAGATAACAAATGAAAATACCATCGTTCCCACGCTCCAGCGTGGGAATGCAGTTAGCGACGCTCCGGCGTCGCGTTTGGCAACGCTGGAGCGTTGCCGGATGCGTTCCTACGCCGGAGCGTGGGAACGATAAGATGCTATTCTTTCTAGCCCTCAGCTTTTACACCCGCCTGCCCCATCCTCAAGCATTGGATTACAAACGGTTGCCTCAGGCGGCTATCTATTTGCCGTTAATCGGCTGGCTGGTTGGCGGCATCGCCGCTTTAATATTTTACCTAGCGGATTTAGTTTGGCCGCAGGCTACGGCGGTGATCCTGGCGCTAATCGCCGGCATTTTGCTGACCGGCGCATTGCATGAGGACGGCTTTGCCGATGTCTGCGACGGTTTCGGCGGCGGCATGAATAAACAGCGCATCCTGGAAATCATGAAAGACTCCCATGTCGGGGTTTACGGGTTTATCGGGCTGCTGTTGATGCTGTTGTTGAAGATCAGCGTGCTAGCCGAAACGCCTACCGTCATACCTTTAGTCTTGCTGGCCGGGCACAGCATCAGCCGCTTGTCGCCGCTGTTGCTGATGCAGCGCTATACTTATGCGCGTGGCAATGACAGCAAAGCCTCGGGCGCAGTTTATCAACCCAGTTTCCGGGAATTGGCTTTTGCCACGGTGATAGCGTTGTTGCCGTTGGCGTTGCTGCCCGCCTTGTGTATGCTGGCAATCATCCCCGTATTGGTTGCGACCCTGCTTCTGGGACATTATTTTTACCGCCGTATCGACGGCTATACCGGCGATTGCCTGGGCGCAAGCCAGCAAGTTGCCGAAACTGTTTTTTATTTAAGCGTGAGTACCTTATGGATATTTATTTAATTCGCCACACCCAAACCGCTACCGATCCGGGGCTGTGTTACGGTCAAAGCGATATTGCCCTGGCGGACAGTTTTCCCGACGAGATGGCAAACCTGCACGACAAACTGCCCGAGTTCGACGACGACTGCACCGTTTTCAGCAGCCCGTTAACCCGCTGCTTGCAATTGGCCGAGACCTTTTCAGACACGGTGACCACCGATGCGCGCTTGCAGGAACTTGATTTCGGCGAGTGGGAAGGCAAGCGTTTTGACGACATCGACGCCGATGTTTTGCAGCACTGGACGAATAACTTTGTGACCGCCGCGCCGCCCAAAGGCGAAAATTTTGAAGATTTGTACCAGCGTGCGGGCAGCTTCTGGCAGGATTTATTAGCCACCGAAGCCGAACAGGTTTTGGTGATCACCCATGCGGGCGTTATTCGCGCCTTGCTGGCGCGCGCTTTGAATCTGCCCTTGGCCAATTCGTTTCAACTGCGGATCGATTCGGGTTCCGTGCATAAACTGAGGCAGGCTGACGATTACCTTTACATCGAATACATCAATCTGTAAATGAACCACGGCGGCAATATTTACCAGTTCGCCCGGAGGCTCGGCTGCCTGCCGGAACAGGTGCTGGATTTTTCGGCCAACATCAACCCGGTGCAGGCGGTCGATTTAACTTGCCTGCAAGGCGTTCAACTTACGCCGTATGCCGACCCCGATTACGGCTTGTTAAAACAGGCGATCACTCAGCGCTACCCGATTCCTGCGGGCGCTGATATTGAACTGTTTAACGGCGCAAGCGCGGCTATCTTCGCCCTGTTGCGCGACTTGCAGCCGAAAGACCTGGTTTTGTATACGCCCTTGTACGGCGAATATGCGCATATCGCCGGGGAGCTGGGCTGCAAGGTGCATAACATCAACCGGTTTAATCATTTACTGGCGGATGTTCCCGAACGCAGCACGGTAATTTTTGTTAATCCATCCACGCCGGACGGCCGGCTTTATGAGTTGCCGGACTTGCTGGCAACATGGCAGGCGGCAGATTGCACGATCATCATCGATGAATCGTTTCTGGACTTTTGCTCAGCCGATTCGGTTGCAGAACGCATCGCGCATTACGATAAACTTTATGTGATTAAATCATTAAGCAAGTTTTACGGCTGCGCCGGTATCCGCATCGGCTTTATTCTGGCGGCAACAGCGACGATAAAGGAACTGCATCGCTTTGAACCGGCATGGAAGTTATCCAGCCTGGACATGGCCTATATGCAGCAGGCCTTGGCAAATACCGCGTTCATCGAACAGACCCGCCAACAGACCGCGCGTTTACGCGATTTATTGAATCAAGCGCTGCAAGAATCCGGCTTGTTCGATAAGATTTATCCGGGACAGGCCAATTTTCTGCTGGCGCGCTTGGCAAACGGCGGCGATGGTTACCGGTTACAAGCGCAATTGGAGCCGTCGCGGATTTTAATCCGCGTCTGCGACAATTTCGAGGGGCTGGATAAAAGCCATGTGCGTTTTGCGGTCAAGGACGAACAGGCGATAGCCCGACTTGCCAACAGTATTAAGAACGTTAAAAAATAAAAAAACTCACCACGAAGACACGAAGGACACGAAGCTTACTCTATCGCTTTGTTTAAATGGCGCGTCATACCGGCATGGACTGCCGGTATCCACGAATGCAGGAGGCAGAGCAACGCATGGATGTGATCTGAGCCTGCCATCCTTGGCTTCTGGATTCCGGCAATCCCTGCCGGAATGACGTATTGGGAAATTCTCATTAAAACTAATAGGTATTAGTTATATATTTTCTTCGTGTCCTTCGTGTCTTCGTGGTGCATATTGCTCTTTATCGCATTTAATAAAAACTACCAATGAATCCATTAGCCGTATTCGGCACCAGTTCAGATGCCGGAAAAACCACGCTGGTCATGGCCTTGTGCCGGATTTTTGCCGACCAAGGCTTAAAGGTCGCACCGTTTAAGGCGCAAAACGTCTCCAATAATTCTGCGGTCACCAAAGAGGGACGGGAGATTTCCAGGGCGCAATGTCTGCAAGCGGAAGCCGCGCGCGTCGAGCCGAGTTACCTGTTCAACCCGGTGCTGCTTAAATCGCATGGCAACGGTTCGGTGCAGGTGATTGTCAACGGGCTGGTTTATCAAAACCAGTCGATTGCGGCCTATTATGCTGAAATCGACCGGTTGAAACAGCAGGTCAAACAGGCCTTTTCATTATTGCAGCAGGACTATGACCTGATCGTTGCGGAAGGCGCAGGCTCGCCGGTCGAGTTGAATTTGCTGAACAAGGATTTGTCCAATACCTTTGTCGCCAACAGTTTCAATAGCAAAAATATCCTGGTCGCGGACATCGAGCGGGGCGGCGTGTTTGCGTCGATTTACGGTACGCTGGAACTGATGGATCCGGTCATGCGCAGCAACCTGATCGGCGTGGTGATCAACAAATTCCGCGGCGACCGGCGTTTTTTCGACGAGGGCGAAAAGATCATCGCCGAGCGTTTCGGCGTTCCTGTCTTAGGCGTGCTGCCGTTTAAGCCGCTGAATATCGACATGGAGGATTCCCAGTCGTTGCGCAATTACCGGCAACGCCTGGATGACGCCAAAATCCGCGTTGCGGTGATCGCCTATCCGGGCCTGAGCAATTATAACGACCTCGATGTGTTGATGGGCGACCCCGAACTCTATGTCGAACTGATCCACGATTACCGTCCGCTGGAAAGCTTCGATATGGTGCTGTTGCCGGGCAGCAAGACCGTGATCCGCGATTTGCAATGGCTGAAAAATCAGGGCTTATTCGAGGAGATTTTGCAATTCAGCAAGCCGGTATTCGGCATCTGCGGCGGCTATCAAATGCTCTGCCAAAGTTTGCACGATCCTGATGCGATTGAACATGAATCCGCGATTGTGGAAACCGGCTTGAGTTTTATCGACGATACGGTGCTTTACCAAAGTCCAAAAATACTGGCGCGAGGACATTATCAACTGTTTGCATACGCCGGGATCAGCGGCTATGAAATCCATTGCGGCCGCATGGACAAGTACCCGCTGTATTATCAGGGCGGCCTGTTTGCCGGGACTCATGTACATGGGGTTTTCGATCACGATGAGTTCCGCACCGATTACTTTAAAACCATCAATCCGCAGTATCAGGGCTATGCCTATGCGCATTATCGCGAGGCCGAAATACAGGGCTTTGCCGATATGGTCGCGGAAAATCTGGATATAGCCGCCATTTTGCAAGCGTTACAGGTTTCATAATGGAACGCGGATGACGCTGATTAGGCAGATTTACGCGGATTTTATTTTCTTTTTTAGCTGTGTTTATCAGCTCAATCCGCGCCATCTGCATTCCATTTCCTGGGCGCGACGGGGTATGCACCCCGTCGCAAAGGTTTTACGATGGCTGGTGAAGCCGTTAACTCTATGGATTAAAGAAAAACGTTTCGGACGGGGCAACATGTTCCATCCGGCTGTAGAAAAATCCGCGTAAATCCGTTCAATCAGCGTCATCTGTGTTCCATTTTTTTCTAACTACTGAGTAATTACGATGTTTTTTGAATTAGCGGCTTTGGCCTATCTTATCGATATGGTCTTTGGCGAACTCCCCTGCAAACACCCGGTGGTATTGATGGGCGATTTCATTAATGGGTTTGAACGGCGGTTTTACAGCGACCGGATTTTGCCCGGCGCGCTATTGGCGATCTGTTTGATCGCCTTGGCCTTATTGATCAGCGTCATCCTGGTTTACCTGTGCGGTTTCTTGCCGACTTGGCTGTCGCTGATAGTTTTGGCGATATTTGCCTCCACCGGGCTGGCCATGAATATGTTGCACGACAGCGTCGCCGCCCTGTTAACCGCAGAGCAACCCAAGCAGGCGTTAAGCTATCTGGTCAGCCGCGATACCCAAGACATGATCGAAACCGAAATCTATAAAGCAGGCCTTGAAACCTGGGCGGAAAATCTCAGCGACGGCGTTATCGCACCGCTGTTTTACCTGCTGCTGTTCGGCTTGCCGGGGATTGCCGTGTATAAAGCCATCAACACCATGGACTCGATGATTGCCTATAAAACCGGGCGTTATTTTTATTTCGGCAAAACAGCGGCCATAGCCGACGATATAGCCAATTACATCCCTGCCCGGCTGACCGCCTTGCTGATTGTCGCATTGGCAAAAGACAAGCAACGCGCCTGGCAGTGTCTATGGCGCGACGGTAACAAACTGGAAAGCCCCAACGCCGGTTTCCCGATTGCGGCAATGGCCGGTGCCTTGGGCGTTGCGTTGGGCGGCGATGCCAGTTATCACGGCCAAATCAAACATAAACCGACACTGGGTTTGCCCGTCAATCCGGTCGATAAATCGACATTAACCCAAGCCTTGCAAATGAAAACGGGCATTAACCTGCTCGTGCTGGGGCTATTAACAATCGGAGCCGTATTGTCATGAAAACGCTGTTCATTGGCGGCATCAAAAGCGGCAAATCCCGGCTGGCGGAAGCCTATATTTTAGAGCGGGCGACAACGGACAAGCCATACTATCTGGCGACTACTGAGTTTTTTGATGACGAGATGCGGGCGCGAATACTGATTCATCAACAACGCCGCCAAGATTTATTTGTCACTATCGAAGAACCCGTTAAACTATTTGAAACGTTGCAGAAATGCCGGGGGCCGGTATTGGTTGAATGCATATCGATGTGGCTAAACAACCAGCTTTATCACCAAATCCCCGAAACGGACATTTTGCAAGAACTGGAAGCGGTGCTACAGTTATCTTGCGACATGGTGCTGGTCCATAATGAAGTCGGGCTGAGTGTAATCGCCGATAATCGCCTGGCGAGGCAGTTTGTCGACCTGTCCGGTAAAGCCGCCCAATTAATGGGACAGCATTGCGATCAGGTGTTTTTTTGCAGTGCGGGCTTAAAGATGCAAATGAAATAGATGTCTTCGTAGTGAATAATTACATCTGCAAACAGTTACTTCAAATCGTTTAACAACAAAAGAGACAACCGTGAAAAACACAAGCTATAAACGCTTATTTAAACTGGCTTTGGCATTAGCGCTTACCGGCTGCGCCGGCAATCCGGCGGTCAAAACCGACGCGCCGTATACCAACAATACCGCCACTATCCCCGATCATACCCCTGAATATCAAACACAGAATCTAGGTTTAACTGGAACTTACGCCAATTCGTTGGCTGTGCAGAACTTTATCCGACACATGGTGCTTGAACACCACTTTTCGGAAAGCTATTTAAACAGCTTGTTTTCCAAGGCTAAGCGTTTGGATTACGTCATCCGTCTGGAAAACCCGCCACCAGACCTCGGCCCCAAGCCTGCTCACCCCAAGTCGGGAGGCTGGACGCGCTACCGCCAGCAATTCATTACCGAGGCGCATATCAATAATGGCGTAGCCTTTTGGAGCAACAATGCCGATGCTATCCAAAAAGCCAGCGTGACTTACGGCGTCGATCCCGAATATATCGTTGCGATTATCGGCGTGGAAACTTTTTTCGGCCGCAATGTCGGAAAAACGCGCATTTTAGATGCCCTGACTACGCTGGCATTCGACACCCAACGGCGCGCCAAATTTTTTACCTCAGAGCTGGAAAATTATTTGCTGATGACCCGCGAAGAAGGCTATGAGCCGCTGCAACCGGTCGGCTCCTGGGCGGGCGCAATGGGTTTAGGCCAGTTCATGCCCAGCAGTTTCCGCCGCTTGGCGGTCGATTTCAACAACGACGGCCATCGCAACCTCTGGGATCAGTGCGATGCGGTCGGCAGCGTAGCGCATTATTTTTCGCGTAACGGTTGGCAACGCAACATGCCGGTAGCGGAACCGACCAAAGGCTATAGCGGCGAATCGACCATTGAACTTGGCGCAACCAACGGCAGTGAATACTGGCGCGTCCACCCCAATTTCAAGGTGATCAAGAAATACAATAACAGCGACAAGTATGCGATGGCGGTGCATCAGTTGGCGCAGGCTATTAAGCAGCGGCATTTGTAAGTTAAGGGGTTTTTACCACGAAGAACACGAAGGAAAAGCCAAAGATACTGCGCTGAAAAATATTCAGTCATGTAGATACTCTCTTAAAGCACAAGCCCAATTTTGCAAAAAATCATAAAATTTTATGATTTTACTTCAACAGGAAGCTTATAAAAACGAGTCCCGTCAAATTCTTTTTTAGCTTTCAGCATGCCATGGATGGCATGTAAAAGTTTGCGCATTACAGCGCACACAGCTTGGATCTTCTTCAAACCATTATCTTTAACCATATGCGCGTAATAGCCTTTAATATGAGGTTCATGGCACGTTGCGACCAAGGCAGGCATATACAGTGCTCGACGAACAAATTTATTACCCACCTTACTGATGCGTGTCTTTTTCGCCACGCTGCTGCCCGACTCAAATTGCCGTGGATCTAAACCCGCATAAGCGACCCATTGCTTTGCACTCATGTCTTTAGGCAATATCATCAATTCACCTAGCATTTGTACGGCGCTCGCTGCGGCAATACCTTTGATGCCTGTAATTAACGCAAAGGCTTCTGCTAGCTCATCGTGCTGCTGGATTAATTTAACCGCACTATCCCGGTGAACTTGAATTTGTTTGTCCAAGACTTCAATTAATTCTTCAGTGTATTCAATCACTAACACGGGTGTTTCTTCGGTGGCTTTTAACGCATGCAGCTGATTTTTAGTTTGAGTTTTCAGCTTGGTCAAGGCGGCGACTCTTCGAGCAATCGCTCTTAGGGCAATGTTCTCGTCGGCTGGGCGTTGCCAAGCCTCAAAAGGCATTCTTTCGCAATAAATCGCTAATATTTCTGCATCAATCGCATCGGTTTTGCTACGTTTCATCAGCACCTTGGCAAAGTTATGTGAAGCCTTGGGATTGATGACCATAACTTCAATACCTTCGGCACGGCTGAGTGCTACCGCTAAATCAAAATGATAAACACCTGTCGCTTCAATGCAAACTCTTGATTTTAATTTTGATAACAATTGAATAATCGCTTTATGACCGGATGCCGTATTTTCAAAGGTTTTAGCTTTGTGAGCCTTGCCTTTTACACTAACCACGATAACAAGTTCTTTATGGCTAACATCAATGCCCGCATAATTCATTTTTTCATCTCTTTATTGTTATTTTGTTATGATAATTACTGGTTTCCCAACCCTGGCACTTCACCTACCGTCCTTGTGAATGCAGACTCAGAAGCTTAAGCTTACAGGTCTCAGATACTCCACGGCATGGATGACGAGGGTGGGGAGCCTATCTACAAACAAGCTCAGGGCTTAAGGCCGGATCGACTTCCCCAGAAAATCAGTTATCACTATAAACTTTTTTGTGTCACATAATCCTGTGTTTTAGAGATGTGTTTAATATACAAGGCCGGAATAAGCCTGTTCGAGCGTCAGCAAGAACGGGCGTTTCCGGCAATACACTGCTCAACAAGCCGGAAACGCGACCTCGCGCTACGCTTGGGTAGCCTTATTCCGGCCTACGCAGTTTTTAATGCGCAACATCATGATGCCATCTCGGCATCATGATAATACAGTTAGGGTTAAGCCCTTGTTTCTTGAACGTATCGATAGTGGCCTTCACTTCCTGTTTATTCAGGTCGATCACGGTAATTGAACCGTCACTCATATCCGGCAAATTTAAGAAGCTGTTCTGCACGACGGCATACTGCTCATCGGGTGTAAGCACCACATGGTGAGCGCCGCCCGCAGTCGGTATGGCTTTTATCAAGGTCGGTTTCTGCGCGGATTGGCTGATGTCGAAGATATTAAAATATCCGGGATTCGCTGTGGTGATGTACATGCGGTCATGCTTGTCATTGAAGTAAATTTCCAACGGCACGCCCTGTTTAACGGCATTAAAATCGAACACCTGCTGAAAATCGAAGTTCTTGTTGCCTGCATTCCATGTACCCGTCCAAAGCGCGCCGCCAAACATGGTGTCTATATAAGCCATAGGCGGATTCGATTCGGGCAGGAAAACCGCCTCAACGGGTGACACGCCGGAAGGAGAAGGTTTATCGGACAATTTATGGCTGGATAGCACTTTGCCGCTGGACGCTTCGATAACGGTTACGGTTTCACCGGCATCGCCCAGATCGGATGGACGCACGGTACTGGTGACCATGATGCGGTCAATGTCGTCATTGAGACTGATGCCGTGCGGATAACGGATAAAAGCGTTTTCCGAATCGGCGGCAATCACTTTGATCTGCTTGTCGGTTTGCGCATCGCCGACAATCACGTTGCTTGTGCCCATGCAGGTCATGTACCAAGTCTTGTTGTCTTTGGAGAAGACCACGTCTTCAGCAACTTTACAGTCCGGCATATCGACTTTTTTGGGGCGATAAGGAACATGCGTCATGTCCATCACATGCAGCGCGCCGTTGCCTAATGAGGTGATGTAAGCCTTGCTGAGGTCTTTGTTGTAGAAGATATGATGGGCGACTAAATCGTCCGGCAGCGGGATGTCATTGAGGATTTTGGCAAAGCTTTTCGATGCCGGATCGACGTCGATAATCGCGATGCCTTCGCGTCTCGGAGTTTGGCCCGGTTTGCTTTCATAATTCACCATCGCCAATATTTCTGCGTATCCCGGCACCGGGCTAAGCAGTGCGGAGCAGGCAAGCACGGAACAAGCTGCTTTTATTAGTTGTCTTGTTTTCATCGTAGTGTCTCTGATTATTGATTAGCTGACGAGCCGGACACCTGTGCGGTCCGGCCGGTCTTCTAGGCGTTACGGTAGGGATTGGATCATTCTCCAGTGGTGGGGTCGATCATGGATCTGATTTGGGAAATACGGTTGGCCGGGAATCCGCCTTTTTCGGCGTGTTCTCTAACCGTTTCTTCATCCGGTGCGATGTAGACGCAATAGACTTTATCGTCGGTCACATAGCTTTCCACCCACTGGATTTTGGGGCCCATTTCGCTAAGGATGCCGCATGATTTCTGCGAGATGTCTTGTAACTCGCGATAAGCTAATGAACCTGCGCCGGGAATTTCGCGTTCGATAATATATTTTGGCATGTTGGTCTCCTGGTTGATGGTAAAAACGATGGGTTGGCTTTTTTAAAGCGCAATCAATGTTACGCTTTAAAAAAATCCCCTAATAACTCTTGGCAACACTGTTTAAGCGGCGCGGAGGATTTTTCTATTTTCATCCTTAATAAGGCTCCCTGCCAAGTGTTCACCAGCAGGTCGGCCATATCTTCAGCCGATTTGTCGGATCTTACCGTACCTTGTTGCTGTGCTTTGGCAAGGCCTGATTGCAATAAATCCCGGTAACGATTGAGGGCGGATTGCAGGGACTTTTGACAAATATCGCTGGTATCGCCGATTTCGCCCATTAAATTGCCCAACAGACAGCCGCCTTTAAAGTCCGCTTTCTCAAGATCGGCAATCCCCTCATCAAAATAACGCTGTAGCGCGCCGAGCGCGTCACCTTCGGACTGTTGCAAGTGCCCGGTCAATTGTTTAATAAACGGTTCGATATAGTGCTGAATGACTTCAGCGCCGAAATTTTCTTTGCTACCGAAGTAATTATAAAAAGAGCCTTTGGGAATCTGCACCGCATCCAGAATCTCTTTCAGCCCGGTGCCGTGGTAGCCCTGCTCCATAAGCAAGGTTACACCCTGATTTAGCAGGTTTTCCCGGTTAATTTGTTTTTTTGTAGTTTCATGCATGGCTAAATAATACGACCGGTTGTCTCATATTGTCAAAAGGTTTTATGTTAAAAAAGAGGCGAAAGGCTAAAGGCGCCGGAATTTGAAGCCTGATTTTTTTTGCCTTTCGCCTTTCGTCTTTCACGTTACAACCGACAACTTGATATTTCTTTTGAATATTTTCGTAGACCAACAAATTCAAGCTCCATAGCAACCGGTTTTGGTATCATACCCAGCTACATCCACTTAACAGGAAACAACATGGGAAACCAGGTTGAACGCGAACATTTAAAGTCCGATCTTATCCTGCCTTGGGTCATTGTAGGCATGATGCTTGCGATGCTGGCGGCTTATATCATTATCTGTCATACCGTGGGCGAGCGGTTGCAACAGCCGTTGCCGGAAGCCCAGCGGGTGCTGGTCAGAACGATACTTTATGTTATTGCTATCGTGACTTTTCCGCTGACCAACCTGATCCGGCACATTCAGCTTCGCTTGAATCAAACCATGCCTTGCTCCCCGGCGACTCAGGGAACCGTTGCTGCGGCAAAAAGCCGCTATCTGGTGACCGTCATCGTTTCGATGTCGCTGGTTGAAGTTGTCGGAATTTTCGGCTTGGTCATGTTCATGCTGGGCGATGGTTTCAACACCTTGTACATATTCACCGGGCTATCGGCGCTGGGGCTGTTTTTATACCAGCCGAAAGTCAGTGAATACTCCGAAATAATTGACGCAATCTCTGCACAAAACCATGAATAACTTATTAGCCGACGCTGACCTCTGCGTCAAATGCGGTTTATGTCTGCCGCACTGCCCCACCTACAATAAAACCCAAAACGAAAATGAGTCGCCCCGCGGCCGCATTGCGTTAATTCAAGCCTGGGCGGGCAAGCACCTGGAAACATCGAAAAAGCTGGTTGAGCATATCGACAACTGCCTGTTATGCCGCTCCTGCGAGCGGGTTTGTCCTGCGGTAGTGCCTTACGGTCGGTTGATTAATGATTTCCGCGAACAAATAAAGGGCGAGCGCGATACTACGCTGTCGGTGTCGCTGCTGAAAAGAGTGTCCCACAATAAAACTGCCGGTCGCTTGGCACAATCGGGTTTAAAGTTCTATCAAACCACTGCCTTGCAAAAAACAGCACGATTCCTAAAATTACCCGAATTACTAAGACTCGATAAAATCGATCGCCTATTACCCGATTATCATGACTCAACACCGTTGGCGCCGCATTACCCGACGACTACCGAAGTGAGAGGCAATGTAGGCTTGTTTATCGGCTGCATGGGATCTTTGCTGGATCATGAGACCGTCAATGCGGCAATCAAGGTGTTAACTGCGGCGGGATTCAATGTGTCCATACCCGAACAGCAGACCTGTTGCGGCGCACTGGATTTGCATGACGGCGATAATGAAACGTCGGGACAGTTGGCCGCAACCAATTGCGGCGCTTTTGCGGATAAAAATCTGGATGCGATAGTGACCATCGCCAGCGGTTGCGGCAGTCAGATGCAGGAATACCAGCAGGCTGAGTTTGCCGGAAAGGTGGTTGATATTAGCCAGTTTTTAATCAAATCAGGTTGCGATCTCAGCGAGCAACTACAGCCATTGGCGGCATCGGTATGTCTGCATACGCCGTGTTCGTTAAAAAACGTCATGCGCGAGGAGCAAGGCGCGGTAAAGCTGTTGCAACAAATCCCTGAGATTAAAATGACACCGCTGCCTGCATCAATACAATGCTGCGGTTCGGCGGGTAGTTATATGCTGGATCATCCGCAAATGGCGCAAGCGTTGTTAAGCGACCTGTTGGGTGTTGCTTTAAAAGACCAACCTGAATATCTGGTCAGCTCCAATATAGGCTGCGCGCTGCATATATCGGCGGGACTAAGAGAACGGGGAATTGCGTTGGAAGTGCTTCATCCGGTTACTTTAATTGCGCGGCAATTAAAGTAACCGACCAAGAAACTCTCGCAGGTCAGATTTTAGCCCGACCTGCGAGATGCCAGATAAATACAGGGGGCGGCCTATCCGGGCCGTCCCCGCTCAATCAAAAATTAAGCCTTAACTTCCTCATAACGCTGACGGTAATTGTGACCGTAAAAAATTTCAGTCACTTCCTTATGCAGCTTACTTTCTATTGCCGCTTTTTGATCGGAGGACAAGTCGCATTCCTTTTCGAACAAATAGTTTTCCAGCTCGGTTTCCTTGAGCATCATTTTGGTATGGAAAATATTTTCCTGATACACATTCACATCAATCATCTGATAACTTTCTTGCGTGTCGATGGCAATATAGTCCTGAATAGACGTGATCTTATGATCGATATAATGCTTTTTGCCTGAAATGTCGCGGGTAAAACCGCGCACTTTATAATCCATGGTCACCACATCGGACTCAAAGCTGTGAATCAGGTAATTGAGCGCTTTCAACGGCGAAATCCGGCCGCAGGTGGAAACGTCAATATCGGCGCGAAAGGTGCTGATGCCGTTATCGGGATGACTTTCAGGATAAGTATGCACAGTAATATGGCTTTTATCCAGATGCGCCAACACCGTTTCAGGCAAGGGACCGGGCGATTGGCTGTTCATGCTCGGCGGCGGCGGCGCTTCGCCCTCGGAGATCAGCATGGTAACGCTGGCGCCTTGCGGCTCATAGTCCTGGCGGGCGATATTAAGAACTTGTGCGCCGATGATTTCGGCAACATCTTTAAGAATTTGGGTCAGTTTATCGGCATTATAAGCTTCGTCGATATACTCGATATAAGCCTGTTGCTGTTCAGCTGGCGCATAACAGATGTCATAGATATTGAAACTGAGCGACTTTGTTAAATTATTAAAGCCGTGTAATTGCAATTTATTCAAAATAGTTAAACCTCGATAACTTCAAAATCATGGGTGATTTCCACCACTTTGCTGAGCATGATGGATGCGGAGCAATATTTTTCTGCGGATAATTTTACCGCCCTTTCAACAGCCGACGCCTTTAAATCATGACCGGTGACGATAAAATGCAAATGAATCTTGCTAAACACGCTCGGGATGGCATCAACCCGTTCGGCGGTGACCTCAGTCACACAGTTAACAAGGTTATTCCTGCCTTTTTGCAAAATCTGCACCACATCAAAAGACGAACAACCACCCACGCCCAGCAGAAGCATTTCCATGGGACGCATGCCTATATTACGACCGCCGTGGTCGGGAGGACCATCCATAACTACGGCATGCCCGCTGCCGGTTTCGCCGACGAACATCACGCCATCGACCCATTTAACTGTTACTTGCATTTTTTTTCCCGGTTAAAAATGACGCATAGAGTAGCATAAAAACGCTTATTGCCAGAGTAACAATGTTGATTTTTTTGTTAAAATCCGGCATTGTGAGTGGAATTTAACCCGGCATTGATGATAGATAACTTGTTGCTATGATACTGAAATACCAAGAAACCCCCTATAAAGAAGCGCTGGAACATTTCCTACGTTTTTGCCATATAAAAAAATACCCTCCCAAGACTACCATTATTCGGCCCGGCGACACAGGCGACCGGCTGTATTTTATCATAGACGGATCAGTCAGTGTTTGCGTGGAAGATGCCGAAGGCGGGCATGAACTGATTCTCGCTTACTTAAATAAAAATGACTTTATCGGTGAAATCGGCATTTTTAAGGTCACCGAAACGCGAAAAGTCAGCGTTAAAACACGTGGCGAGTGCCATTTGGCCGAAATAAGCTACGAACGACTCCGACAGGTCTTGAAAAAAGATCTCATGGAGCATGGACATGACATATTGTTCATGATCGGCGAGCAATTATCGACACGGTTATTAAACACCAGCCGTAATTTGCGTGACCTGGCGTTTATGGATGTAGAAGGGCGAATTGCCCGGACCTTGCTGGATTTATGCAAGGGGCCCGAAGCAATAACCCACCCTGACGGCATGCAACTGCATATCTCCAGACAAGAAATCGGTCGCATGGTCAGCTGCTCAAGAGAAATGGCCGGGCGCGTTTTAAAAGAACTGGAAAATAAAAAACTGATTACCGCGCACGGTAAAACCATTGTGGTATTTGGCACGAGGTAACGTCTGAAATCAGCCAGTACTCGGGAGTGCCAAGCCCACATTCATCTCGCCTGAATTGCGCTCTCCCGCCCTTCCGGATCGTATCTGGCGATCCACCTTACGGCGTAACGACCCGAACGATAAAACTATTCTTTTAAGTTAGCCAAACCTGCAACAAACAAGCGCAATTTATTTTGGATGATGCGGGTATTATCGGGCCCCATGCGCAGCATCTGTTTATGTACCGGGTTTAATGCCTCAAGTTGCTGATCGGCAAATTTATAGCATGCCGATTGTCTTTCCAATGCAATTTGCCCGTCTCTAGCCGGCGCGGCAAGGATTACCGCCGCCGCTTTTGTGAAAATATCTTCCAGACTGTACTCGTCCGGATAACTAAACTCCCTAAAAACCTGCACCAATAACGGCCTGAATTTTTTATACACTGCCAACGTTGCCTGTACATCCAGCGCATTTATTGCCGCGGCCAGCCGGTCATAGCGCTGATAACTTTTCGTGGCGATAAACAGGTTCTCATTATCCTGATCGACTGCAAACGGCTGATCCAACTCAAGAAAGCGCAAATTCTTTTCAAGACGCAATCCCTGCGAAAAATCGTTTGCGATAACCACATATTTTCTGACTAACTGGTCAGTATTCAGCCACCCGGAAAGCACGGGAGAAATACCCGTCATTTCCTCTCGCAACAGCGCGTCGCTATGATCCAGATCAGGCAAAATAAACGAGGCATCCTGCTGTAGCTCTACAAGAGTGTCAGTCGCTGCTCCGGGAACCGCTTCTGTCGTAGTCACTCCGTCTATCGCTTCACTGACCGACAGCGGATCGACCGTCCCTGTCTCTTTGGAACTTGAAGGAAGCGCCAAAATTCGTGTTTCAGGTTCTGTTACGGCATTGCTTTGCAGATGTTCAAAGTAAAACCATCCTCCCCCCGTCAAAGCGATCAAAATAATCGCCACCAAGATCACGCCTCCGCCGATTTTTTTATCTTTAACCTGATCGTATCGATTCATGTGTAAAACCTTATGCGTATAGTTCCACGCGATTATATACCTATGCGAACCGGCTCGTTATGCGTGTAACGACAGAAATCTTGCTGCTTTGATGGATTTTGAGCATTACAAATTATCCAAATACTGCGCTTGCAGGGATAGAGGAGCGGGAATAGGCAAAATCGAAAGCTTTGCACGTTTATACTGAACGTTTGCGGGGCGGGATTAACCTAGCGGTTTATGGATTGAATTCGCCCAAAGAATTCAGGCTGATTTGGCATTCAACACTACCTTTACAATCAAAGGCAGGCATAAAGGGTGCGCCGACCGGGCACTCCTGATTTAGCGATAGTTTTTAATACGAGAATAAGCGTTGGCTTGCCCGATGATCGAGCAAGCCAACAACATTATTTCCCTGACTTATCCCTTGGACGCTCTCTTGCGCTCATTTTCAGTTAAGTATTTCTTGCGTAAGCGTATTGATTTTGGCGTGACTTCAACCAATTCATCTTCAGCAATAAATTCCAATGCTTGCTCTAAAGTCATTTTCTGAATTCTGGCTAACACCAAACTTTCATCCGTACCCGATGCGCGAACATTGGTTAATTGTTTCGGTTTGCAGGGGTTGACGGTTAAATCATTACTGCGTGAATGCAAGCCCACTAACATGCCTTCATAAACTTCATCGCCATTCACCAACAACAACTCACCACGCTCCTGTAGCGGATGCAATGAATACGTGACGGCTTTACCAGCCACCATTGAAATCATTACACCACGCTGACGACTGCCCACTTCGCCCGGTTTCATCGGACCGTAATGATCGAATACATGGTACAGCAAACCGGAACCCGAAGTAGCGGTCATAAACTCGGTTTGGAAACCGATCAAACCACGCGACGGCATCATGTATTCCAAACGGATACGTCCCTTGCCGTCAGGAACCATATTGGTTAAGTCGCCTTTACGCTCGCCCAATTTTTCCATGATCGTACCCTGATGGATTTCTTCCACTTCAATGGTGACCATTTCGAACGGTTCGCACTTTTTACCGTCAATTTCTTTAAGAATAACTTCGGGACGCGATACGCCCATTTCAAAGCCTTCGCGGCGCATGTTTTCAATCAATACCGACAAATGCAACTCACCACGACCTGATACCTTGAATTTATCCGGGTCTCCGGTATCTTCAACTTTTAGCGCGACGTTATGTTGCAGTTCTTTGTCTAAGCGGTCACGAATTTGGCGCGTAGTGACAAACTTGCCTTCGCGTCCGGCAAACGGCGAGTTATTGACCTGAAAAGTCATGGTTACCGTCGGTTCATCCACCGACAAAGGTGTCATGGCTTCTACGCTATCGGGATGGCAGATGGTGTCCGATATTTCCAGCTTTTCGATACCGGCAAAGGCAATAATATCGCCGGCGCGGGCCTCTTGAACTTCAACGCGATCCAAACCATGAAAGCCGTAAACTTGCAGCATACGACCTTTACGCTCGACGCCTTCGCGATTAACAATAACCAACGGCATGTTCGGCTTGATAGTGCCGCGCTGAATCCGACCGATACCGATAACGCCGGTGTAGGTGTTGTAATCCAGGCTGGTAACCTGCATTTGGAAAGGACCGTCTATATCAACCGGCGGAGGGTTAACTTTGGAAATAATCGTTTCAAACAGCGGAGTCATATCGCCGCCGGTGATAGTGTGTTCCAATCCGGCATAGCCATTGATTGCCGAGGCATAAACAATAGGAAAATCCAATTGTTCATCGGTTGCGCCCAAGCGATCGAATAAATCGAAAGTTTGATCGACAACCCAATCCGGACGTGCGCCCGGGCGGTCGATTTTATTGATGACCACAATCGGTTTCAGGCCCAAAGCAAACGCTTTTTGGGTAACGAATCGGGTTTGCGGCATTGGGCCGTCCACCGCATCAACCAATAACAATACCGAGTCGACCATCGATAATACCCGCTCTACTTCGCCGCCAAAATCGGCATGGCCTGGGGTGTCGACGATATTGATATGATAGCCGTTCCAATCCAGCGCCGTATTCTTGGCCAGAATGGTGATACCGCGTTCTTTTTCAATATCGTTAGAGTCCATAATGCGCTCAGTTACTTTTGCATGAGCGGCAAACGTGCCGGACTGTTGCAATAATTTATCAACCAGGGTCGTTTTACCATGGTCAACGTGCGCAATAATTGCAATATTTCTTAATTTTTCGATCACTTTTATGGTCTCTAAGGTTTAAATAAACAAATGTAGAAGGCGTTGTGCGCATTCTTTTAAGCATGATGAGTGCGGAAGCACCCTAATGGGTTAATTGCGGGGAAAGAAAGGACGACATGCCGTCATGACTGCTGTTTAGATTCTGTTGGACGCACCCTGCTTGGTCCAATTTGGAGATAAGGTTAACTCTGCTCCCAAGGCAAGCCCTGAAAGCGCCAGCCGCCAAGATTGCCTCGATGCTTGTGCTCATCCAAGGCGCCTTCAAAACCGTCGACAATATTAATCAGCAATTGATAACCGGCCTCTTCCAACGCTTTTGCCGCATCCAGCGAACGCTGGCCGCTACGGCAAAGCAATAAAATCGGCGCATTGCGATCCAGTACGATTTTTTTAACTTCGGCAACAAACTGTGGATTAACCTGCCAATCGGGCGCTTCCTTCCAGGGAATTGATATTGCGCCGGGAGGGCGTCCTACAAAGGAATGTTCAACTTTTGTTCTTACATCCACTAACACGGCATCGGAATTATTTTGTAACAAATCCCATGCCTGTTGCGGATCTAAATTTTCTATCATCGTGTTTAATCTCTATGTGCGTTTTTGACGCTCTCGGCAATTGCTCCCGGCAATCGTACTTTTTGCGTCCATGCGTCAGGGCTATCAGGTTACGGGCACGAAGCGCATCGCTGTAATAAGCTCAACATCACTACGTTTGTCCTACGCCACTGCTTTTTCTCGCATAAAAGCCCAAATCCATGGTTTATGACTGCCTATTATCTCATCCCTTAGGCCACGGTCAAGAAACCAACTCATGACAATGCCATCAAAGCCGCTTTATACATTCAGAATGGCTACGTTTTTCTTGCCAAGTATTAGTGTTTAACCCTTACCGACAGGGATACGGCTAGGTCATCAGCAGAGGCTTTGGCTAATCCGCATAAGCCGCTATATAACTCATCACAACAAACAAAATATCAGGCAATCACCGCCAAAATGCCCTGCTGATCACCATTCTTATTCCATTACCGGCGGGATAACACTCACCCGATGCTCCAGCCATTCCTGCAAAAAGTCCATAAAGCTTCTTACTTTAGCTGACAAATACTTTCGATGCGGATAGACCGCATGAACGTCCAAAGGCGGCGACGTATAATCTTCCAGAACAACTTTCAACCTGCCCTTTTCAATGTCCCGCCCGACAATATAAGTGGGTAACATCACCAGCCCCAAGCCACTAATTGCAGCGATTCGTATCGGATCGGCGACATTGGCCTGCATTCTTCCGGAAACATTGATTCCTGTATATCCGGCTTCGCCTTTAAAGAGCCATTTATTTCTCGGTGCAATGGCCCAATTAACCAGACAGCTGTGATTTTCCAAATCTTCCGGCGTCTCGGGGATACCGTATTGCTCAAAATAATCCGGTGATCCGCAAACAACCAGCGACGAACTGGCTAATTTCCGGGCAAACATACTGGTATCATCCAAAGCGCCCAGAAAAATAGCGACATCGATCCCCTCATCTATCAAATCGCCGGGGCTGCTCTGTATAATCATTTCAATGGTTAAATCAGAGTGTATTTTCAGAAATTCAGATACGGCATGAGCGATATGCGTCGAGCCGATTACCGGCGGCGCACTGATCCTTAAAACGCCTCTCGGCTCCGTCTGTAGATGCGTTACCGCGGCTTCCATTTCCTCAACTTCAAGCAACACTTGCTGACAGCGCTCCAGATAGGATGCGCCTACGTCGGTCAGGCTTAAGCTGCGCGTAGTCCGGTTGAATAGCCGCGTGCCCAGCACGCCCTCAAGATGCATAATGTGTTTGGTCGCCATGGCTCTGGAAATATCCAGGTCACGCGCACCACCAGCAAAACTTCCGGCCTTTGCCACGCGAACGAAAACGTTCATGCTGGTTAATTTATCCATGGGGTTATCTCTTTAAATCCTGAAAAGGGTGACTGGTTTAACAAAGCCAATTGTTTCTTATAATCAAAATAATAGCTTCATTATACGTTATATTGTATCCAACAAATATCCTTGCATAGTTGACTGCATAGATCGCTTTTATCCATTCACCAGCCGCCTATCTTCTTTCCATAGCACGTCTTCAATTTCACACTGCGGTATAAAACCGGTAACGGCATCGGCCAAAACGCCCCTGACCCGCTCAAAATCATCGTCTTCTGTTGCCTGTTCCAAGGTTTCCAGCATTTTCTCCAGCTCGGCCCAGGGAATAACAAGCTCTTGTGCGCGCATAATTCTTGCGTGATCGGTCTTGGAAACATTATCGCCAATCAATAGCTCTTCATACAGCTTTTCTCCAGGCCTTAAACCTGTATAGCTAATCTCAATATCGCCGTCGGGATGCTCTGCATCTTTGATTTCCAAACCGCTCAAATGAATCATTCTCTTGGCTAAGTCAACAATACGGATAGGTTCGCCCATATCCAGCACAAACACATCGCCGCCATGCCCCATTGCACCCGCCTGAATAACCAACTGCGACGCTTCAGGTATGGTCATAAAATAGCGAATGATTCTTTCATCAGTCACCGTTACCGGCCCGCCTCTTGCGATCTGCTCTTTAAACAACGGCACAACGGATCCGGAAGAACCCAATACATTACCGAACCGCACCATCGTAAAACGGGTCCGAAGATTATTAACGGCATTTAAACTGAGCGCCTGCAAAATCAATTCAGCAAAGCGCTTGGTCGCTCCCATGGTATTAGTTGGCCTGACGGCCTTATCCGTTGAAATAAGCACAAAGGTTTCAACGTCCGCCTTTATCGCTGCCTGTGCCACATGCAAAGTGCCAAAGATATTGTTCCAGACCGCTTCGCCCGGATTTCTTTCGACCATCGGCACATGCTTATAAGCCGCCGCATGATAGATTGTTTGCACCTTGAAAGTATTGCATATTTTTTCGCAGCGCTTGGCGTTCGTGACTGAACCCAACACGGGAATAAGCTTTATTTCCTCAGCATTGTTTATATCGCCGGGGATGGCGGGTATGCCGTCGGCCAATTGAGAACCGACGCGGCGTTTGGTTAACAGATGCTGCAACTCTTTTTCTATGGCATAAAGCGCAAACTCGCTTATTTCAAAAAGAATCAGCGAATTCGGCTGCAACCGGATAATTTGCCGACAAAGTTCGGAGCCGATAGAACCGCCTGCGCCGGTCACCATCACCACTTTTCCGGCAATATTGGCATGCAGTAGCGACTGATCGGGCGCTACTGCGTCGCGTCCCAAAAGATCGGCAATATCAACCTCTTGTAGCGCATCGACGGTGACTTTGCCTTGGGCAATATCAGACAAGCCAGGCATGGACATGACATGAACGGCAAAAGGCTCTAATAAGCGAATAATTTCACTTTTACGCGCCCGGTTAGCCGATGGCATAGCCAGCAGAATATCTGAAACCTGATGCCTTTCTATCAAGTACCTCAAGGAACTGAGCGGATAAATCCGCAGGCCGTTGACCTTTTGTTTTTGTAACAACACGTCATCGTCAATGAACGCTATGGGCCTGAATTCGCGCCCATAGCCTAATGCGGAAGCCAACTGCACCCCGGCGTTTCCCGCGCCGTAAATCACTACATTTTTTTTGCTATGACTTTTTACCCCCCGGCCTCCCCCCAAGTTTAAATAAAGCTCTCCCAGCCACCAACGTGCAAAAAAACGACTACTACCCACCAGCAGCATCATATTCAACCAATTTAACGGCAACACCGTCCGAGGAACACCCTTGATGCCGGACTCATACAAGACAAACGCAAAAACCAGTGCATACAGCGTAGTCGCCTGAATAATGGTCCATAACGCCCTCACCTCTATGTAGCGAATAATCGCCCGGTACAAGCCCATCTTAATAAAAATAGGCACCGCAATAACAGGCGCCGCAGCAAACAGATACCACTCGCCGCTTTTGGGGATATACAGCTCTCCCCAGCGCAAAGAAAGAGCGGCCCAAAGAGCAAATATGGCAAAAAATACATCAGCACTAATAAGGATAAAGGCCTTCTTTTGTCGTGGAAGGAGGATAAACCAAGTGCGCGTGTGTGATCTCATGAATTAGTCCTACTTATTTATCGCAATAACCCGCTTTATTATACTCGATTAAATAAGTTCACTTGGCCTGCCTGGCTTGAGCCTGACGATCACCCGCTTTATAACGATATGCCAACAATAATAACGGAAAATACGCCACCATGAGCCCCACAATGCCGTCCAATTTATCCAATGCAACCAGTCCGGCAACAGGCATCAACCAAAAAACATTAATAGCGCCTACTGCCAACGTAACCGGGCGATGAGCGCCCAAGATGCGTGAAGCATATTGATAGGCATGGCTACGATGCGCCTCATAAAACTTCTCACCCCGCAATACGCGGCGGCACAAGGTAACGGTTGCATCAACAATGAACACACCCAGCAAAATCAACCATACCCAAAATAACCGGGGGGTAATCCACGCCGCTTGCACCGAAAGCAGCGCCAGCATAATACCCAAAAAACCGCTACCGGCATCCCCCATAAAAATACGGGCGGGCGGAAGATTCCAAAAAAGAAATCCCAAAACGGCTGTAGCCAGAAAGGCCGTCAGCATCCAAGCCGTTGAATCCGGCGCAACAAGCCAGACCATCAACGCGCCGCTGCAACAAACCGTAATCGCCTCAATACCGGCAAGGCCATCGATGCCATCCATGAAATTGTACAGATTGAGCAGCCAAACTATATAAACCGCCGCACACAGATACCCAAGCCATCCCAAATCCAGCGAATATCCAAAAGCCGCGAGCGGAGGAAAACCGCCCAGCCAATAAAGCCCCCAAACCGCCGCACCGAAATGTACCAATAAGCGCCAGCGCGCAGCAATGTGTCCATGATCATCCAGAAAACCGGTTACCGCAACGGCGAACCCGGCGCCCCATAAAGCCAAAAACACGGGAGTAGAAAGCAAACCAAGCGTGTTTAAAATGGGCAAAACAGCCAGAAACGACACCACAACAGCAACACCGCCGCCCCTGGGCGTCGGCACCGAGTGCGAGCTGCGCTCATTGGGAATATCGATTAAGTTCTTCGCCAAGGCGTACCGGCGCAAAAACCCGGTGAGCGCCCAAGACACTACACTCGTTAGCAAAATAAACCACCAAAAAATCATTTGTGCCTCACTTAGTCATTGACGACTGTATGGATATGGATGCGGATGCGGATGCGGAGGTAGAGCGACGCAGGAGTAGTTGCCGAAGCCAGAACTCCGATAATGCAGACTATTTCCGCGAACTGACTGAAGACGGGTCCCGTAGAAAATCGTCGGCGTAAAAAACCGAACACCTTAACTTGAGTATTACCAAAATCAAACAGGCTATGATTTTTGTAAAAAATCCGTTGCCGTTTTCTTCAAAGCATCATCCACACTCACAGGAGGCTGCCAGCCCAGCAGATCACGCGCTTCGCTAATATCAACTTGAAGTGAATTACACAAACGCTGCGCCATATCACGCTTACCCACCAACATAGCGGCGGCTTTTAATATCCAGATAGGCATAGGAAACAGTTTGACGGGCTTGCCCAATGCGTTGCCCATGCGTTGCAACAGTTCGGTAGTAGACAGATCCTCACCGTCTGCCGCCAAAAATGTCCGGTTAGCCGCTGCCGGATGATCAATGCAGGTTATGATCAAATCAACCAGATTATCCAATGCAACAAAACTGCGTTTATTATGAATGGCGCCCAAAGGTAACGGGATACCCTTCTCAAGCCAATGCATCATGCTGTAAAAATTGGCCTTCACGCCCGGCCCGTAGACCAGAGACGGCCGAATGATCACCACTTCCATGCCGGTTTGTTCCGCCAAGTGCCGTAACGCATCTTCCGCTTCGAACTTGGAAATGCCGTAAGGATCAACCGGTGCAGGCTGATCATCAGCGGTATAAGGCCGCCCCAACAGCGTACCATCGCCGTTTACCTTGATCGAACTGATAAAAATGAAGCGCTGCACACCTGCTTCAGCGGCCTGCAAAGCAAGATTCCAGGCACCGTCAACATTCACTTTTCGCAACTCATCCAACGGATCGACTGCATTATCTTTTATTACATGCACGCGTGCAGCAAGATGAACAACTACCTTGATACCGAGCAATGCATTCGTCCAGTCCGTTTCACCATCTATAACGCCGATTGACACGGACTCAATATTTTCGATTGGCAAATTCCCAAAACGCATCGCCGCACGGACAAATTGCCCCTGCCGAAGCAGCTCGGCACAGAGCGATTTACCTATAAAACCATTGGCGCCTGTAATGAGCATCGAAGGGGAATCGCCGCTGATATTACTTTGCATCAGGCTTTGACCACACGACCCTATTGATATAATCCACATAGCTTGCCACAACCCTTACGATCTGCGTCGAAACATGAGGATTTTCATAATCGGCAATCGGTAAAACCACCCGCGCTGTTTTCCGGTATTGAGACGTCACAATTTCGACGGCTTCGATCACCCGGTCTTTTTTCAAACCGCTCATAATCAAAGTACCGACATCCATCCCTTCAGGACGCTCATGCGCATTACGAAGAGTAATTGCGCACAAATTAAGCAGGGACGTTTCTTCTGTAATCGTTCCGCTGTCGGAAAGAACGCAGAATGCCTCCATCTGTAATTTAATGTAGTCAAAAAAACCGAACGGCTTGGCAAAAATAATCCTTTCATCCATCGATGAAATGCCAAGCTCTTCAAGCCGCTTGCGCGTTCTCGGATGGGTAGAAACCAATATGGGGTAGCTGTATTTCACAGCGAGTGCATTCAAGGTTTCCATTAAGTCTCGTAGCGCCTCAGGTGAATCAACATTCTCCTCACGATGCGTACTGACCAGGAAAAATTTTCCGGCTTGCAAAGACAAGCGGGAAACAACATCGGATGCCGAAATTTTCGGCAAATAATAATCCACCACCTCGCGCATGTGCGAACCTGTCTTGATGATGGTTTCAGGCCTGACACCTTCCGCAATCAAATAGCGCCGAGCGTGCTCGGTTAGCACCAGATTAATATCCGATAAATGATCCAGTACCTTGCGGTTTAATTCCTCCGGTACGCGTTGATCAAAACATCTGTTTCCCGCTTCCATATGGAATACCGGGATTTTGCGACGTTTTGCAGCGATAACCGCCAAACATGAATTGGTATCGCCATACAATAACACGGCATCCGGTTGCTCTTGTTCCATCACTACATCGGACTTCTGGATAACCTGGGCAATAGTTTGGGCAGCATTATCGCCAACCGCCTCCAGAAAATAATCAGGCTTGCGAATTTCCAGGTCTTCAAAAAAAATCTGATTCAATTCGTAATCGTAATTCTGTCCGGTATGCACCAGAATGTGCTGCATATTCCGGTCAAGCTCCGCTATCACGCGGCTCATCTTAATAAGTTCGGGTCGTGTCCCGACGATTGTCATAACCTTAAGCACGATTTATCTCCTGAATAAAATCCAAACTCTGTAACAAAGACTTCACTTGACCGACATCCAATCGCTCAGTGTTGTGAGAAGTATAATCATCAAGGCTGGAAATTTTTTCCTCGCCATCACTAAAATATTTCGCATAATTCAGGTCGCGGTTGTCCGCCGGGATCCGGTAATAGCTCCCCCTATCTTCGGCACGCGCCATCTCTTCTCTCGAAATAAGCGATTCAAAAAGTTTCTCGCCGTGCCGCGTACCGATGATCCGGGGCTCTTCTTTGCCGCCGAATAACTCTGTGAGCGCTTGCGCCAAATCTGCCACCGTCGAAGCGGGCGCCTTTTGCACAAAAATATCGCCCTGCTGTCCATGCTCGTAAGCATAAAGCACCAAATCCACCGAATCCTCCAGCGACATCAAAAAGCGCGTCATATTGGGATCGGTTACCGTAAGCGGTTTGCCTTCTTTCAGTTGCGAGACAAACAACGGAATGACCGAACCACGCGAAGCCATCACATTGCCGTAGCGCGTTGCACAGAAAACAGTTTCGCCGTCGCGCTGCATCCGCGCCTTGGCAACCAGCAATTTCTCAGCCATCGCCTTGGAAATACCCATCGCGTTGATCGGATACACGGCCTTGTCGGTGCTCAGCAGCACTACCCGCTTGACTCCATTGGCAGTGGCGGCATCCATCACATGTTCCGTGCCGATAACATTGGTACGCACCGCTTCCATCGGATAGAACTCGCACGACGGAACCTGCTTGAGTGCCGCCGCATGAAACACATAATCCACACCTTTCATCGCTTGATAGAGGCTATCGTAGTTGCGGACATCACCGATGTAGAACTTCAGCTTGTCGTTGTTCAGCGCAATGCGCATTTCCTCCTGCTTCTTCTCATCGCGACTGAAGATGCGAATCTCACGCACATCTGTCGCCAGGAAGCGCTTAAGAACTGCATTACCAAATGATCCTGTCCCCCCGGTGATCATTAAGACTTTATCATTAAACATATTTGTCCTTGATTAACTACTGATAGGCATGCATCGATTCGATCAACTCCGGCCATTCGGGTGACTGGTATCCGGTTGCGGCATGGAATCGATCCGCATTTAGCGAACGGTCAATGACAAACTCATTTTCCGGAATAATCTCGATCGCTTTTCCATAGACCTTTGCGACCAGTTTCAGCAGATCATATTTTGCAATTGCCGGACCTGCAACATGGTAAAGACCGTGTAAACTTGGTTGCGGGATAACAATATCGCGTATCACCCGTGCGAACTCCATTGAAGACAGTCCGGAAAATATTGCCCGCTTAAAGCCTTTGCAACTGCCCTGCTGTGTAAGAAACCAGTCAAGCAAACCGTAGCTGCTTTGCAACTCATGGCCGATAGTCGAAGTGCGCAATGTGATTGCATTCGGATAATCAACCTCGCCTAAAGCTTTGGACCTGCCATACACATCATCGGTGTCCGGCAAATCTTCCTCCGTATAATGCCCTTGCTTGCCGGAGAAAACGCAATCTGTAGAAACATGTACCAACCGCGCATTCACAGCCTCGCACAGTCTTGCCAGCCGATGCGGCAACAAGGCATTCAGCGGTATTGCCATTAATGGATCATTACCATCGGTTTTGTGTTTTGTAGCGCCGACGCAATTGATCACCACTTCCGGCCGTATCCGGGCAAAAACGTCCACCAGCGCATCGTAATTAGTGGCATCGACATTCGCCAATAGCCGCTCAGCGAGCTGAGCAGGGAAGAACTGCTTTGCAGTCTCCGAGCGCACTGATCCATATACGACCCAGTCGTGCCGCTCACTCAATACCCGGAAGGTCGTGCTGCCTATCATGCCGCTCGCCCCCAACACCAAAACTCTCATCACTTTTTCCCAAAAGACAACGTTAATTCATGCAGATGATCGACTAATTGATCCACCAGTCGGTCATGATCGAAATGTTCACGGAAATAGGCACGTCCATTTTGGCCGATTTTTTCCCGTTCCTCTGCGGACATCCTGTATAGACGCAATATGCCGTCGGCAAGGGCAACAGCATCTTCAGCCGGAACAGCCAAGCCGGCATTAGCTTCGCGCACTATTCTCGCACCTTCACCATTCAAACAGGCCAGAATTGGCTTGCCGACAGCCATATAGGCTTGCACCTTATTAGGAATCGTCGCAGCAAAAATAGGCTGATCCGCCAATGTGACCAATAATGCAGCAGCCTGCCTCATTAAACCCGGCATAGTTTCTACCGGGTATCTCCCTGCAAGATGAAGATTACTCAGGCCGAGTACCTCAACCTGCTCGCGCATCCAATTCCAACGGCTGCCTTTCCCCAGCACCACAAAATTGATCTCAGGGTAATCCCGCAATATCTCTGCCGCCGCAATGATAACCTCGACAGCCTGCCCTACTCCGACATTACCTGCAAAAAGCACAGGGAACTCACCCGCCAAACCAACAATATTCGGCAATGGCATGTCGGGGGGACTATAGAATGCAGACTCAACCGAATTGGGATAGTACACAATCGGTTTGCCATGGGCCAACCCTGCAACAGGCGCCTGAAATGCTCTTGATTGAACCAGCAGTAAATCCGTATGGCGATAGACAAACCGCACCATACTTTCAAGCAATTTCAATATCCAGGGATTATTAATGTAACCTGTGGCTTGTGCGCTTTCCGGCCACAAGTCCTGCACCCATAAAGCCACAGGACAGCGTTTCAGCCAGCCCAGAAAAGAGGCCGGAATCGCCTGAAAAATCGGGGATGGAGCGTAAACAAGAATCGCATCATAGCTTTCCTGGCGTAATAACCACGGTGCGAACAACAGCCCTGAAACAATAAACGACAAATAATTTAATGCCAGTTTAATGGCATTTTTACTGCCTCTGGCAATAAGCGGTACGCGATAAATTTTTATGCCGCACCAATCTTCAGTGCTGCATCCCCATGCCCGATAGCCCTCAAAAATATCACCATCCGGATAATTCGGCTTCCCTGTTAAAACGGATACCTCATGGCCACGCTCTTTAAGAGTCAAAGCAAGATCATTAATACGAAAAGACTCCGGCCGGAAATATTGGCTAACGATAAGGATTTTCATCAGGTTTTAACAACCCTATTATTCCAATACACTAAAGAATTTATTAGCAAAATAAATTAAAAATAAGTTTAAGTAAATCGACCCAAAAAGTAAGTACTTTGGCCTGAAACATATCCAAAACAGGGTATTCCATAAACCGCAATCTGCGCTGGCAGAGAGCTGAAAGTAATATCTTGACCGCCTACTTGAATGCAATACGTCTATTGCCGCCGCCAATGGTTTATTCTGTGGGGCATCTATTTCCAGCGTCTCAAGACTCCTGATGTATTCTGAATACCCTTAACCATTCCTGGCTTTTGACACCCCAAGATTGGAATCCGTACTAAACGCTGACGTTCAGCGCGCCGTTAAACCTCACACAAAACAACAACGCTTAGCGCTGTCGGCAAGACGAGCCCACTCATGCAGCCACATCTTCCGCCGACAGCATGAACGCCCTAGGCTTAAAGCCCAAGTCTCGCGCAGCCTCAGCATGATCAAACACCAAATCACGGTTCATACGCTCGGCCATGGCGGTCGACCATTGCCGATAGCGCCGCAAGCGGCGCAACATAGCCACCGCCAGGCGGAAAGTCCAAAGCGGGACAGTCAGCAAGCGCGGACGTCGGCAGAGGGCAGAAAAAACACGAGTGACCATGTTGCGATAAGTGAGCGTCTCGCCTCCGGAAATGTTATATGCCCTGTTCGCCGCACAAGGCGCCCGCAAAGCGGCCAGACATGCGCCTGCTACATCCGCTACGTAAATAGGCTGGCGCAAGCCGCTTGCCTCGCCAAACAAGGGAAAAAAGCCAAACCGCCGGATGAAGCGCGCAATCTCGGCGATATTTTTGTCCCGCCCCAAACCATAAATCAACGTAGGACGCAGAATCACCCATTCCACCCCGCGGCTTTCCGCCCACTCCCGCACCCGCGCTTCCGCATCAGCAAGCCGAAGTGCTATAGCCTGTTCCTCCGGGTCGGTGGAGTCATCCTTGGTAAACCGACTGGTGGAAGACACGACCACCACGCGCCTCGCGCCCTGCGCATCAAGCAAGGCAAAATAATCCGGCAACACCCAAATAGGGGCGACGCAAATCCAAAACGAAATGCTCTTCTCACCCGCGCGCGGGAGGTCCGGCGGCGGGGTTGTTACCGTTTGATGCCCGGAGCGAATGGCTAATGACTCCATCAGAGGAGCCGGTGAAGAGGGAGCAAGCCGCCGCCACGCCACCCTATCACCGCTCTGCTCGACCGCCGACCGCGAGAACGCCGTCACCTGCCACCCTGCCTCAGTCAGCATCGGCAGTAGACATGCCCCCACCGAACTGGTCGCACCAAGAACACCTACAAGGTTTAGTTGTAATCCATCACCCTCTGGGAGAGAGGTCATGGGAATCGCGTTATCAACCATGCCCAAAGCCCAACGCCTGTCCGGCACGTTTGGCCGAGTAGTAAGTAGCCACGAGGCCAAACCGCAGCCACACGCCTACCACAACCAACCCCATCAGCGCCCCCGGATACTGGTGTCGAAAGAATTTCTTGTAAAACCGTATCATCCCCTTATGCTTGTGCCACTCGACAAACACCGGCCGACTTCTTCCGCAAACGCCTAACGCGTGGGTAATTTGCGCCGATGGAACGAACAGAATTTTCCACCCTTGTTGTCCGAAGCGCATGCACCAATCCAGGTCTTCGCAATGTAAAAAGTAACCTTCATCCCATTCTCCGACATCCTGCATTGCCTCACGCCTGACCATCATGCAAGCGCCGGAAATGGCCTCCACCTCAATGGCGTGATCCGGCAACGGTTGTTTATGCAAGTGAAAATCAAAGAACAGGCGCGGCCAGCGATCCGAAAAACTTGCCAGCCAAAATGCACGCACAAAAGAACGCCAAGGCGTCGGTATAGCCCGACGGCCGCCTGCCTGTTCGGTTCCGTCCGAATTAGCAAGCAAGCCGCCGACCATACCCACGCGTTCACCCTCACGTAGAGCTTCCAACAACGTGACCAACGTACCCGGTTTGAAGCAACAGTCCGGATTAAGGAACAGCAGGAATGGAGCAGAAGCAACGCGTCCTCCACTATTACAAGCCGCAGCAAAACCAACATTGGTTGGGTTTTCAATTATCTGCACGCATGGTAGGCCTCGCAAAGCATCCAAACTGCCATCCTTCGATGCATTATCAACTACGATAATTTCGATCTCCAGTGGACAACTCAGTAACGAATCGACACAGCTCCGCAATAACGCCCCTGCGTTATAATTGACGATAATTGTTGAGATCACTGCACTCATATTTCTTTTTCACCCAATTTTGTTGTGATCATTTGCTTATCCAACTGTCTCATCACAATTGCTAACTGATCCTTTATTACTTAGCCGGTAGAGCGCCTGTTTTTTGTTCAATTTCAACGAGTATCCGTCTTAACTCCCCACGATATTGATAAATATTATTCAATAATGTGTCTTGCCTGATCCTGGTTATCTTCATAATTATGGGCAATATCGTTACGAATCTCGCGTAAAACAAACCACTCTTCCACATCAACAATATGCAGTTTTTCCAGCTCATTGAGAATATCCAAAAACGGGCGATCAACATTTTCGCCCTGATAAAGCAAAAAAGCCTTGAACAACTTGGCACCAATCGTATCCTGTGCTTTTGAGAATCGATAAATAATCTGATCAGCAAACGCCAACTCACTCCTGTTGGTTAGTAAATCGGCGAACTGTTCCTGAGCAATCGGAAATCGATACTTTTTACCCAGTTCGTCAAGCGCTTCATCAATTCTTGCCAAGTGTACATAGGCTTCGTGCAGGTTTTTTTGGAACTTCGTTTGATAAACTAAAGCTGTATTGACCATTTTTTCGCCTCTTGCTCAATCAGCCGATCTTCGTCTTCATTAAAGACCACATCAATTTTTTGTTCTCCGATTTGACGCTTCAACCTGGCTAAAAAACGAATCTTTTTCTCGAACAAGCCCTCTTTATCGGTCGTGCGGATAAACAAATCGATATCACCGCCCTTTTTAGAATCATCTACGCGACTGCCGAATAAAAACACAGCCACATTCTCACCAAACGCTCTTATAGCTTCAGCTTTGATAATTGCTTGATAAACTGGAGACAATCTCACTGAACACTCTCTTTTATAAGGAATCAACATTTGCGACAACAGAAAGAGACTATTGTAACTACCGGGCATGTAAGATCAATGCTTGGAATCTACCATAAAACCGGCTCCATAAAATAACCCTATTTATTCTTGTCCGGTTTTATCATAAGTAATCATGCTGATCTAACTGACGCCAAATCACGGCACCCCGCCTGCGCAACGGGAATCAGACAATGCTCACCAAATTCGGTGTCTATGATACACGACAAAATCGCCATACTGCCCATCCATTGGTGGCAGCCGATCCAGCATGGTAGAGCCACCGTTCCCGACACGCTATTGAATCAAATGGTAAAAATGCTTATCGGCACAACCAGGCTTATAATGCTGAGGCCATATCCAATAAGAGCCTTAACCGTTTTTATTGATAGTAAACATTATTCCGCGTTGCAAATCTCCATTTAATACTCGACCTATGATGGTGGCTGCACCTCCCCACATGATAGCGAGGATTCTCGGCAGTTTTAAAATGGGCGCAACCCAAAAGTAGAAACAGCACCGCCCCCTATACCTATTTAAAAACCGTTGATAGGTCACCCCAATATCGCCGGTTTTATTTAATCTCTGTCTAAATAAATAATAAGGAAAATATCCTATAAGTAAACGTGTTTCAATCGCGGCTATAGCTTTTGTTGTCAACCCTATCTCGCGATAACTATCCAATATCCGGCCTAAATTCTCCACAAAAACTTTTGCAAAATCGTAACCTCCGGAATTGTTCCGCTTGCATGCAATCAAGTAACGATTTACAAATAAGTTTTCTTGGGATCCAAGCGCCGCGCGAATAACCAGATGGACTTGCACGAGATTCTCACCACAAAAATCTCGTGCATCTAGTTTCGGTAAGATTGATTTATGAATCACACAGGAGGAAATCAACGTCATCAATGAGCCAATTGCAGCTAAAAATAATCCCGCATCCAGAAATGCTTTTTCAGACCCGCCTGCACCAGGGTACTCTTGGCGAAAATCATTATCGAAACCATAAGGGCGCATACATACCACACCATATTTTTCTGTCCTGAGCCGTTCCAGCAACCATGGCAATGCCTTATCAACAAGCAAGTCATCATCTCCAAGAATAAGCACATACTGACCAGTAGCCAAATTGAAACATTGGGCGATATTAGCATCTGAACCGATATTTTCTTCATTACGAAGATAACTTAGATTCAAACCCATATCTTTAGCTTGATCAACAACCTCTGAAGTATTGTCAGAGCTATAGTTATCAGAAACTATAACCTCAACACTTCCAGGCTCGCATCCTCCTAATTCCTGATGAAGCTGTTTAAGCGTTTTCTCTAAAAAAAATGCACGATTCCATGTAGGAATCGCCACTGTTAATAGCGGCCGTTTGTCAATCATGGCCCAGTCTCCATTTTGCATTACACTTGTTCCACAAACGCACAGAAACAGGCAAGATAAAAAGCAATTGTATCGATAATATCACCATGACCACGCCCTGCGCAGAATAACGAGAGGCGGCCCAAAAAGCGGTAGGTAACGTCACTAGCGCTCCTGCAAACGACACCCAAACCAAGGGTTCTTTACGAAAAGAACGCAATTGTGCCGCCAAGGCTCCATTGATATGATTAAAAAAAGCAATTCCCATAAGCCCAACAAAAGGCCAAAACGATAAAACACGGCTTGCGTAAATGGTTTTTTCTAAATAATAAAAATGTAATCCGCAAAGCATCAATGCACCACCCAGAAAAGCCAACACGGATACTACAAAATCCTGGGCAAACACCTTATCAAGAAGATTCCAATCCTGCCGTCCAGCAGCTTGCGCCATAACTGGCACTCTCCGAGCAATCCATGACTGAGCCAACAAGCCAAGCATATTGGCTATACTTAAAGACAAGCCCATTTGCCCGGCCACCTCTGCTCCTTGGTAATAAAAAAGAATAGGGGTATAAATCTGAGTCAAAAAATATCCACTTAACCAACTCAAGCCAATACGCCATTGCAATGGCCATATTTCATGCGACCAGTGGATATGACTATCGCCCATACGCCATGCATTGTGAAGTAAAGCAGGCCGGCAAAAAATCAGCCACGCAAGAACCACAAGAAACCCGATAGAAGGAATCATAGATGGCGCCCACAATCCCCCGCCTATACTCAAAACAGCCCAGCACCCTATCGAGCCAAACACCCCTTGCAAGAGCCGTATCCCATACGCTTCACCAACACGCCCACTACCCTCCACCAAAGCTAAAAAAGGAAGCGCCAAGATATTAACCGCCGTGGCAATTACCAAACATATCCATGGCCATTGCCACTCAGTTATTAAAAGCCCCGCCTCGCTATTTTTCTCGCCAAAAAAAATCAGCCCTGTGGGAATCATCAAAAAACAAAAAGCCAACCCGAGAAGCAAATACAAACGTAAAGATTGCCCGACAAGACTTAAGAACGGCTCTTTACTTTCACCAACGACACGCCCTTTACCAAGCCACTTCATATTAATGAAAAGGTGGGCCGAGAATTGTACAAGTACAATTGATAGACCCAGATCGAACAGGGTATAAAGCGCAGCCAAACTTAAGAAGCTGTAGTACCAGCCTTGTTGAATCGGCGTTAGAAAATGTGTAAGTAGTAAAATCGTCACCAGACCCGATAAAGCCTGCCAAAGACGCTGTGCAAAAATTACCGTAATATCAAACCGCATTCCCTTTACCTTAAAATTTTGCACAACATAGTGATGTTTTTTGATTAGCTGGATTCAGACTTAATACCCGCTTCATTTTACTGACAGAAAAATAAGAACTGCGTAGAGAGGTGATCCCATTCATGTAAATACACCTGAGCTTTTAAAAAGATTTCCTGCTGGTTATCCTGCGGCCTTTAGTTGCCAGCAACATCGTAACTCAGCCTTCCTTAGCAAGGCTGGGGAGAACCCTCATTTTTGTTTAACAGTTTATGGGTAAATTTTACAATATATGAGTTAGGGATAAGAATACAGATAAGAAGTAAGGTGGGAGTTAGAACCGAGTTTAGTGTTATCCCAGTAGTTTTAATTAAATCGGGATAAACAAGACTGGCTTCTGGATGCAGATTAAGCCAATGACTGGAAAAAAAAACAAAATGCTTTGGAACCAACGCTGCGAGAAGGAGAAAGAATGGCAAACCAAAAGATCGAGTCAACAGCATTAAGACAACTGGAACAAGGAGGTAAGCCAGACGGTAATCTGCAGAAACTGGACTTGAAATCACTAGGTATATTGGAACAAAGTAAAGACCGAACATAAATAAAGCAGAATTTCTACCATAAATTCGATACCCCGCATATGCTTTTAATATAACGACTACCAATAAAAATAAAGGGATAAATATCAAAGCAAAATTTAAAATTGATATATCATCCATAAAAATAATTTTGATAATAAAAAACAGGGAATTATTATACAAATCCCCCTTGCCCCCCATGATGTAATCTACTTTATATTTTTCAAGAGACAAACTAACGTCAGTCATTGTTTCTAATAATGGATTACCCAAGATAGAATAAAAAACCAATTGAAACACACAAATTAATAAGCCTACTTTTAAAAAAGACATAACTCCATCTTTTAAAAAAAGCACGGAAAATAAGGCGGGGACAGGATGAAAAAATGATCCGATTACCAATGAAGACCTTGAAGTAAATGCATCGCCAGATATAAAAGCCAGGACTCCAGAAATAGTCCACAACACGGCAATAAGTGTAGGATTTCCTCTAGAAAGCGCAAATAAAACGGGATAAGAAGACAATATAAAAAAAATATAAATTAATCTATTTTTATCAACATATTTTAATATCTCTCGTTTTATCAAAAAAATTGGTGGAAAAACACCAAAAAATAAAATGATAATTAGCCCAACTATTTGATGATGATCGAATATTCTACCGAATATAATGGCTAACGCAGTATATTGAATTGGGCTATCTGAGCTTGGAATAGTCGACGCATATCCAAAAAGATTATAAAAATCATCAAATTTACCCGCTCCCGTCATATAGCCTAAAATATCATTCCCAATGCCTAATTTGCCAATTATAAAAAATACTACGTTTAAAAAAAGCATAGCAAAGGTAATGTAAAAAACGACTGCATCATTTTTTAAGGCCTGCTCGTTTTCTCTGATGATGCCGAATACAAACAAGCGTGTCAGTATGTACATAAGCAAGGTATAACACATAGATGCAATAACTTGAGAGACAAACGCATTCAAATTCAAATAGTTTAATGCAAAACGTAGCACTAACAAATTAAATAAAAATGAAATAAAAAAAGCAACTAGATAGCGCACACTCTCCGCAACAACGTGACCGTTGCTACGGAAAACGAATTTCTTCGAGAGTACAAACCCCATTGTAAATCCAACGGCATATCCAGCTATATTTGAAACCATCGGTGAAAAACCTAAGGCCATTATAGAGAAGATAATAATAAAGCCGACAATCGTGTTGATTACTCCACTTCCTGCATAACGGGTTATATAGCCGGCCTCCTCCCACCAATCAGACCTTAAATGACTTTTAATCATTGCCAAGTTGCTCTATATTTTTGGTGCTTTCAACTATGTAAAGGGGGCGACCTTTAACTTCACGGTAAATTTTACTAATATAGACACCGAGAATACCTGTTGAGAGTAATTGTATACCCCCAAAAAACAATATGATCACCGTCAGAGATGTCCATCCCCGAATAGAAATAGAAGGATCAATAATTTTGCTTACGATTAATATAAGCGCAAGTATAAAACTGATCGTGGTAATGAAAAGACCTGCTAAGCTTGAAAAATAGAGCGGTTTTTCAGTAAAGGAGGTTAAACCATTAAGTGCGAAGTTGACATATTTCTTGAAAGAGAATGTCGATATACCGGCATAACGCCTATCCCTCTTATAAACAACACCAATCTGAGGAAAGCCGACCCAGGCAACCATTCCTCTGTAATACCTGTTTTCTTCTTTCATTGTTTTCAAGGTCTCTATAACTACCCTGTCTATCAGACGGAAGTCCCCTGTGTCATTTGGAATTTCCGTATCACTTAAACTACCAATTACCCGGTAATACAATTTAGCAGTTAATTTAAATAACGGACTCACTCCCTGTCGTTTGGGACGCACTCCGTAAACAACTTTATATCCTTTGTCCCACTTTGCAATAAGATTTAAAATTATTTCAGGAGGGTCTTGTAGATCGTCGTCGATTACGACAGCTATATCGCCGCGTGAAAAATCAATACCCGCCGTAATGCCGATTTGATTACCAAAATTCCTAGAGAAATTAATCAGCTTTACTGCGGGGTCAGCCTGTGCAAGCAATTTCAATTTTTGAAATGTGTTATCCGTACTAAAGTCATTAACAAAAATTATTTCATGTTCGAATCTTGGGGCTAACCTTACCAGAACATCCTTTGTTCTACGGTAAAACTCCTCAATCCCATGCTCTTCGTTATAAGTTGGGACAATCACTGAAAGGAGTTTAGGGGAGGTAATTAAATGGCCGAAATATTTACTGAGTGAGGTTCTTATATAATCTTTATCAAAATTTATATTCAAATCGCTTAAAATTAACTTTATTTCTGAGATGTCAAGCTCATAACTTGCGCCCTTGTTGACCAACACGTAATTCCCCGCGAATCCCATGAAGTCCTCAATCTCACGAACAAGTTGTAAGACCGATGTTTGATGTGTGCTTGCGACATTGATAATCTGATTTAAACAGATTTTCCTTCTCAGTGCTTCGCCAACGATCTCATGCACATCATCAATGTCTATAATATTCTTCTGTGCATTCTCCCATAGTTCAAAAGGCTTCTGATTAGAGATTGCATCAACAAGATAATTAACTAGACTCGACTTGGCATCAGAAAGCCCCAACACTTGAGGTAATCGAAATATCAAAAAACTTTTTACTGAGTCCTGTATCAATTTCTCCATACGAACTTTATGTTGTACGTATGGCGTGTGCGCTACATCCTGATCAAGAATGCTACATGAACTAAAATACACAAACGTGCTTTCAGGGTGACTGGATAATGCAGCCTTGACAGCGATTTCCTCTTTCTGAATTGTGTTTTCATCCCTAATAGCGGAATCGTTCACACTTCCAGCAAAGATCAGATATTTCGATTGTAATAAATAGTCGCTAAACCGGTTTGCAATAACGCCTTCACCAATAACCATGTCCATATAATCACTCCTGGATTTGAAGATAAAGTAATATCATTAAATCACTTCCTAACCACAGCCAGGATTGAAACTCCAAATGGCAGGTTTACATATTTGAGCAGGTATTTTTCAATACCAAAAATGTTCTTGAGAAAAAAGTTCAAAGGCGGACTTGGCATATCTACATCCGACGCCCCATCACGCTTCAAAACATTATTTAGCATCCGTACAGCAAAGACGATGGGAAAAAGCAGGGTGTTGTAATAGGATATTTTTTCTATTGTAAACCCGGCCTGCAAAAGTTTTGTACGAAGATCAGTGAGCGTATACCTGCGCTTGTGCTCGTTCATCTCGTCAAATGCAGACCATAGAAACATATAAGCCGGGACAGTAATCACAGCTTTACCATCTGAAACAAGACGGGAGCGTATCGCCTTTAATGAATCGATATCCCGATCTACATGTTCAATCACATCCAGAGCTGTAATGAGATCGAAGAAGTTTTCTTCATAAGGGATTTGGTCTGGCAATAATCCCTTCTCCACCCTACCAGTAAATATCTCTTTGCTAAAACTAATTGCTTCATCCGACATATCCATGCCAAATGTTTGTCCCACATTTTCAAGGGCATTAAGCATCAAACCGCTTCCGCAGCCAATATCCAGTACTTTAGTATCAGCGTTCTTACTTATATACCTGTCAACAGTATCCAATATAATGTTTTTTTTGGTGACAAACCACCAGTGTTTTTTTTGGATTTCAAAGAATATTCGGTACATATTAATGTTCATTGTTCAGGGCTCCTCCCTATTTATAGTTCGTAAACATTCACCCCACTTATTATAGTTTAAGGGCAGGTTGTCTGGCGTCCAACGGCTTTAGACGTTGCTGTATCAGTCTCTGGTATTTAGTAAGAACATCTAAATCCGGTTTACTCCCGCTTAACTGCGGCTACCAACTTAAGATGGGACATGTACGCAAAGCTTAAGCAGCAGTCCCGTTTAAGTTGCAGACTTTTGTCGAACAGGTGCAGGACCGGATATTCATCCCGTCCATAACGTTTTCCTTTTCCCGAACTATCTGCTAAACGTTTTTGACGAGACACATACACCCGTCACGCGTAGGTTGAATTACTATTGGCCCGCCTTTTTAGGTAGCCACAATTCACGAACCGGAGCTATGCTTAATGTTTCACCAAAGAAAAACCATCCCATAAAAACTACACTCACAAAAGAAAGACTGGTCAAGGAATACGCATAACTAATATCAAGCTTGGTAAGGGCTATAATCCAAACTGGAAATGATAGAAAAGCCGCGAACAACGCCGAAATCACCCAAGGTGAAAACATGAAATGTACAATAAATCCAAGATGCCCATCCCAGTCCTTCGGTAATGACCCGGCCATTGATAATTTGCCATCTAACCAAATACCGTTAAAGCCACTGTCAGTAATACACAGTAATATCCCATTTAACAGGCCCTGGCGACCACTAAGCAACTCGCACCAAATTTATAACCGCCACCGTTAACAACACCAAGAAACTCATCATCAAGGAGTTTATTCAATAATTTTGATATTATTCCCTCTGACGGACAATGATCTCGTTCGCTACTTGCTGAAGTGCGTTGTCCTCGCAACCCCCAAAGGGAAGGAATCGAACGCAATAAAAAAATTGGAACGATCAATGGTCTAAAAAAATAGGTTTTATACTCAAGCACAAATCCGGCATTTTCAAGTTTACGACTCAAATCTTTTAAACTGTATCTTCGATAATGCCCAGCATAATCATCTTCATTTGACCAAAGAACTTTATAAGCAGGGACAGCACAATACATTCGGCCGCCAACAGGCATTAATTTTCTAATATAGGCTAAAAATTCGGCGTCATTGGGGATATGTTCCAAAACATCAAAGATTCCGACATTCGAAAACTGCCCATCCTCAAAACCTGCATTTTCAATCTTAGAACAAATGACGTTTTTAACCCCGCGATGCTTAGCCGTTACCGCCCACTGCACTGTCGGCTCAATAGCGACTATATCGTACCCTTCATTTTGCAAAGCCATTGAGACGGCACCATTTCCGGCACCTATCTCATAAATCGAGCCTGTCGGCTGGTATTGCTTAATAACCTCAGCAAATAATCTCGCTCTATGCCGATACCAAAAAGACTTCTCTTCGATATTACTCCAGTCAGTACCGTCATCCTCAAGGAATGCGAAATCTTCATGCCCCTTGGCATACCAAACACCATCTTCCGCTAATTCAAACAAATCGGAAAAATTACCGGATTGTGTTTTAAAGAAATCAGTCGTCACGCTGTGCATCCATCTTTTCACTAATAATGTAATGTGGCCGCTTTCTTGTCTCTTCGATATTTCGCCAGAGATATTCTCCAATGACGCCAAAAGCAAGCAACTGCATTCCATTCAAAAAAAGCATCATCACCATCAACGATGCCCATCCTTCAACTTTCGAGCCATTGGTATACACGTACCAAGTTATTACCAACGCTGCAACGATAGAAAGGAAAAAAAGCATAATGCCGGCAATTGATATGATTCTTAATGGCATAAAAGAATAGCCTGTAAAACCATCAATCAAATACTTTATCTTTTTGCCTAACGAAGTTTGCGATTTACCATAAATCCTTTTTTTTCGTTTGTAAGGGATAACAAATGGCTTCTCACCGTAGTAGAGCAATCTACCCTGCATGAAGATATGCTGCTCTGGATTATCTATGTAATAATTTCGTATAACCCTATCCATCAAGAACACATCGAAGCCGCCTTTGGGCAAAGTTGGCAAAGCATAGCGCTTCAAGATACCCCAAGAAAAATTGGAGATAACATCGTTTAAAAAGCCATCGCTTCGGCCAATTCGATTGGCAATCACTAGTTTGTGCCCAACGAACCACGCACTAACCATATCGGCAATAACTTGAGGTGGATCTTGCATATCAGCGGCCATGGATACGATACAGTCGCCTTCAGCCTGATTGTAGCCCGCTAGTAAAGCCGACAGCTGTCCAAAATTCCGCGTGAGATTTATCAGCTTGAATCGATTAGGTTCTTCAGCATGAAGCCTTTGTAGTATTTCCCACGAAGCATCTGTTGAGCCATCATTCACCATGACAAACTCATATTCGACATTGCTATGTTGCTCTCTCAAGACTGCCGCAACTTCTCGGCATGTTATCTCGATTGATCCGGCATTTTGATATACCGGTATAACGACACTAATTTTCTTGCGCATAAGCAATTACAAAACCACAAGACTAGGTGAACGACTTTTCATAAATTCACGAGCGTCCGGCCCTGCATTAAACAACAAATCAAGCACAGACACTTCACCGATAAAGTCACCATAAATTTGCGGATAAGCAGCATAATCATAAGCTTTATACTCAAGGCCGATCCCGGATTCTCTGAAAAAACTTTCATCCATGTAAGCTCTTGCAGAGGGACCAGAGAGATAGTTTGTTGCTGAAACTTTTGTCAGTAACTCCACTAATCTTTGGGTCTTTGTACCTTCAAGCTTAAACTCGGAAGAACACATTATTTTAGTGTTAATAAATAGCTTTTGCATAAGCCAGCCAGTTAATTTTTTATTCAGCAACGAAATTGTTTGCTCTTTTTGAGCTAACAATTCTGCCAGCTCATCAAAATACAACGCATAAAAAGGGGCTTTTTTATACCAATTATGAATTTGCTGTATATGCACTTCATTCCATTTTGTAGCGTAGTTAAGTTCTGTCTCAAATATTTTTTGTGATAGAGCGACATCTTTCACGGAAACCGTAAGCCAAGTCGTCCCGTTTGTAGTTTTAATCTTGTTTCTATTTCTCCAATCATTTCGCGTGTATTGAACATCATCGTAGTAAACAAATAAATCTACATCATCAATAATATCGAAATATCCCCGCCATGGGACATAACTGGACTGTATTACAGCAACCTTCATAAACAACTCATCATGATAAATTTCTAGTTTCGATATGAAAAATAATATTAAAAATCAAGATGCTTCTTCAATAAACTCTTCAACCATATCCGCATAGCTACGACCGCTTCCCGGCCATCGTGTAGATTCCCAATCTGGGCATTGCCCGCAGAATGAGTGATTCTGGTATCGATTGGTTAAATGCGCATTTCTTAACTGTTGGTAGAATTCTCCTTGCCAAGTCTCTAAAATCGTAGTTTCTTTGTAATTTGAAACAAACGATCCGTGTACCCAATCTGAAGGACAAAAAGCCAAGTCGCCTCTTGCATTCAATACTATCCGCTCCCATGGATAAAGGCATGGTCTACGCTCTATCTTATGATTATCATGTCGCTTTATTTCTGCAAGATTTGTTTTTGCTCCCGAACAAGAATGCAGTCGCCGAATAACAACATAATCGGCGCCTTGATCTTTCCAATACGATTCAAAATCGGCAGTTTCATGCTGATTTTGGGGTTGCTCAACAAAACTTACTACAACTTTAGTATTAGATTTTGATTCTCGAATCCAAGATATGAGCTTCAGCACATTTGTTCTCGTAACATCCAAATCACCACCCACACGAATCCCGGCATAAACCTCGGGACTATACGCATCGATACTGATGTCTATCATATGAACTTTAGACTCAAGCAATCGCTGCGTCCTGCGTTCATTCATAATAGTGCCGTTGGTTGTCAACGTAACATAAACTCCTGAGTTTATAGCCGCATATTCAATCATATCATAGCCTTGAGGATGAACTAATGGCTCCCCGTTACTGGCATATCGAATATACTGAGTCAGTCCTTGTCCATGCGCTTTCACTTCATCAACCATTTTTGCATTCAGCTCAGGATCCAGATAGCGAGCGCCATAATGCTCTGACTTTTTGAATTCAGGATGCGGACAATGTACGCATCCCAAATTACAGACTTCGGTAATGTCTGCCAATATCTGAGAGGGGAACTGAGCCTTCAATCGGTCATAAAACCCGTACGAATCACTTTCTTCATGTTTCGTATTGCCACCTGCAAACTCCGATGTCATTTATAGCATTCCTGTATTAAAGAGTTAAATTGAGAAACCACGTATTTTGCTTGTTCGATAGTCATACTAGCGCTGATAGGAAGAGTTAATATTTTTTCGTAAAGTCGCTCGGTATTTTCTAGCGATGGCTGATCATGTAAATCCCTATAAAATTTCATACTATGCAAAGGCGCATAATGAATCGCTGCTCCGACATTACGATCTCTCAATGCTATGACAAAGTCGTTTCTATCGATATTCAGGTGTTCCAATGGCAACATAACCACGAATAAATGCCTTGCATGATCCTCAGATAGAACATCATCTTGAAAACTTAACCCAAATTCCTGTCCTGCAAGCTCGTCACAATAGAGCTTAGCTATATCCAAGCGCCTTTGATGAAACTCACCTTGCCGTCTTAACTGAACCCGTCCGAGACTTGCCTGAAGATCATTGTAATTCATCTTATACCCAAGCTCCATCAATTCGGCTGTGAGTATTGACTTGGGGTGGGTAAATCTTTTCCAGGCATCTGAAACCAATCCATGCTGCCGAAGTGAACGCAAACGATCTGCCACCTCTTGATTTGGCAATGCAATTGCACCGCCCTCACCCGTCGAAAGATTTTTGTTAGCGTAAAAACTAAAACACGTCAGATTTCCTGATGACCCCACCGGCGTACCATCAAGATAGCGGGAGCCAATTGCATGAGCCGCATCCTCAATGATTACAATTTCTGGCGGAAGTTTGGCGCGCAAACTCACCACATCAATTGCATAACCGCCAAAATGAACGACTACAATCGCTTTAGTTTTCTCAGTGATTTTTTCTATAATATTTTGCTCTGTAATACAAAGACTTTTTAGGTCAACATCACAGAACACTGGTTTTGCACCTAAATAAAGCGATGCGTTGGCAGTACTACACCAAGTAAGACTAGGACAAATAACCTCATCTCCGGGGCCAATTCCCGACACCAAAAGAGATAGCTCCAACGCAGACGTACATGAATTGACTGTCACTACATTCGATACATTCAAAAATGCACACAACTCTTGCTCGAATGCAATCGTTTCAGGCCCCATGCCAATCCAGCCGGATTTCATTACACGGGTTACCGCGTCAATTTCTTCACTTGAAAAATTTGGTCTTCCAAATGGCAGATATTCAATTTTCTCATTCACAATATTTTCACTTCCAGGCAGACTAGGATGGCTGCAAATTAAATTGGTAGCCTTTAAATCTATATCGAACAAATACCGGGGGATATTCATCCCGTCCGGTACATTTTCCTTTTTTACGCACTATCTACTGCTTCATCAGCCGTCATAAAACGTTTACGACGGGTACAATCCCCATCGCGCATGGAAGCTTAACTGCAAAAAGGGCTTACATGTTTTCTAAGATTTTCATCTTAACAGGCAGTACAAAGTGTAATTGTAGCGTGGACGCGACGAATGGCACATCTAATATTCTCCTTTGACGATAGCATCTCTAATCGAGTGGGTATAAATATCAAAATCAATAGAAGCCCCATTATTATCAATGCCATCTCTAACGGTTTTACCGGAATCAATTATTAAACAGCATTGATTTTGAAACACTGCTTTTCCATTCTGGGGTGCATACGAATGACTAGGTTCTTTTTCAATGAACAAATAAACCTTATGATTTACAAAATTTTTATAATAAGGCTTATCACCCCAATTATCCGCATTCCAATAGCCTGGTATCATCCACGGTGTTTGCAGAATAGCAAAATACGTCACTCGATTACTGTGTATTGAGTAGGGGTACATAATCACATTATCAAAATTAATTTGTTTAATTTCGTTATGAAGTGCGATCTTATAATTTTCGACCAAAGTCGATTCCTTACTGTACTGAAAAATGTAAACCATGCCATTTATCACAATTGGGATGGCAAGAAAAAAGTAAAACAAATTCTTACTGCATAAGTTAGCAATATGTCTATCGTAGAAGAAAATCAGAGAACTCCAAAAGGCGACGAATAAAATAGGCAAGAAAAATATATAAATTTTCATGTACAGATAGTTGTTGTCTGGATTCTTGTAATAAGCAAGACAAGCTAAAACTGCAACAAAACTAATGCTGGCGATATACAGGGAATTTTCTTCCTTGTTCTTTCTTTTAAAATTTAAGCGTAATAAATATAAGACAAAGAAGGAAAATACCAGTCCAACAATTAACATGATGGTAGATCTAGGTAGTGATCTGCCGGCAAGATCTGGCATCGCCTCAAGATAGATACTATTAAAGCCCAGAATTTCATGCGGAAATGCCCAATGAGGCTGCGTGTATCCATTGCCCCCTGCTTGAATAAGCTGCATTAGTGCGAAATTTGCCCACTGTACAATAAAGTCAAAAGGCAAAACAATTAGCAGCCCAATGCAGGCTCCCCCCAGAATGACCAAGTAAGGAGTCCATTTAACTGATCGGTACATCAAAAAATCAATGATAAATACGAAAGCTAAGAATGGAAGTAGAATAAAAACAATGCCTTCTATATAACTCAGAAGAGCGGCGGCAAACACTATAGCAAAAAATAGTATTAGTTGAATAAGACTTCTAGCATTGAGGCTCTCCATGCTCCTCAAGTTTACAAAAACAAAAAGAATGAGTATGAAAAAACAAAGTGAAAATGTATTCCCATAAAATCCTTCATACCAAAAATTAATCATATTGGGATTCAACGCAAATGCAAAACCACCTAATAATGCGGCAACAATACCCAATCCTATCCGACTTTTTAACCAAAATAAAACTAAACCGCACAAAAATAGATACGGAAGAGTCATTGATATGAAGGCGGTTTCATAAGTATGACTAGAGAAAGTTATGGTTGTAATTATTGCCTGGAATGCAAATAATCCCCAACGAAAAAAGTACATTATCGGCCAAGACATAGTGGCATCGTCATAACGATTAAGTTCGCTTGCTGATAGCCCTGCAAATTCACCCGCTCTAAGATTCGCTTTTTCCCATGTGCCTCCATCCAAAAAATATTGCGCACCATTAGCATAAGCCGCTAAATCAGGCCCTATTCTGTATGGGGAAGTAGGATACCCGGAAAATAGAACCGGATAAATTAAACAAAGAATTAATGGGGTTGCAATTAAGGTAAAGAAAATGAGTGAGATCGATAGGTCAGTCTTTATCTCAGTGGTCAGTAGAATAAATTTTGAGTTGTTAAATTTATAATTTATGAGGTAACCCAAGCTTGTAATACCTAACAGAGTAGGTAGTAAATAGTTAATGGCTATACTAGAACCAATAAAATAACTTCCAAAGATGGATAGGACGATAAAGCCATTGAACGGAATAAATACAAGATAAAAAAATCTTTCTTTGAGAAAGGCTGGCGTTAATGTCAGGTACAGATTTATTCCAATAAAGAATAAAAATAAATATGTGATGACAACATTCCTATATGGGGGTAATGCAAGCATCAGTATAAGTTGAAAAGCACTGAGAGCCGCAATAGTTGCAATGGGTTTTTGATCCGCTAGGCCTCGAAAGTAATTAATGACCCCAGCAACAGTAATATTGTCTTTCCGGATGAAAAAATACAGTAGCCCGGTGAATATCAGTGCAAGTATGCATCTTGATATTATGGGAATTAAGCTGGTAATACTGTACTCTTCGTCGAGGTTAAAGTTCCTCACCGATCCAAGCAATGTTCTTTGTCCTGCCATGCCTGTTCCCACGACAATATTTGAAATATCGAATTTGCCAGCGAGTAACTCTTTGTTGCTGATATTTAACGCCTCCGTTCCATCAACGAAAACCTTGAAAAAATGATTTCTTTCGTATTCCAGATGTACGCCGTGGTATTTGCCAAACTGAATAGCGCTTGAAAGCGGGAATATTTTTCCATCACCGAGGATGAGCACCAGGTTGCTCGGTGGTTGCAGCTCCATCCTAATTGCATTGAGGGAATCTCCGGTCTGAAATAGATTTCCGTAAGAAAACGTCGGCTCTTGCGTCGAAAACTCGAAAGAAATATCAAGAGACCCTAGCACCGGTGAATCTTTTATTTCCTTGACGGACACCGGCCCCGTATTGCGTGGAGCAGCTAAGCCTTGACCTGCATTTGGTGCCCCGAGATATTCGACACCACGAATTTGAAACGTTTGCAGTGGCTTCACCAGCGCGAACCAACCGAGGACAAGAATGAAAATCCCGAGCAGCAACCGATTAACAGCTGATGAAGGTCTGTAATTTAATTTCACTGCAATCTACCTCTTAACCAAATTACCGGGGCGGGAACTTGACCAACCATTATGAATACGCTCGCATTTTTCATGCTTGAAAACAATTTTCGACCACAAACCCAGGAAATGCTCCACCAATATCACTATAAACATAGCAATCATAATAACAGTGTTAGCTATACCATTTAATGTCACATACTGGTCACCGTGGAAATATATATACCCCTTATTAATAAAAAGTAAACCAAATAGGAATGTGTGAAGGGCATCGCTCTTCGATCTGACATCATGGTTAACAAAAAAGAAAAATGGAATGAAAAAATAGAGCAGTTTGTACTCCGTGGATGTGGGCGGTAATAAGCACAAAGCAATGACCAGAACAGCAACTTTTTTCCATAGAACTTTTTCTATTAACGTGGCATATATTGTCATCAATATCAGAACAATACCTGCAAACAAATAGTAAGCGGGGAATAGTAAATCGCTTTGCAGTCCCGGCCACAAAGCCCGCAAGGAATTGATAAGACTATGCCCAAAATATACACCTGAATATGACTCAATCATGAGATATTTGTAGAATCGCATTCCTTCCAAAAATGCAGACAAATATATATCCAGGTCAGTTGGCCAAATCAAAAATGGCAATAGCGTTAAAGCGACCACCCAAGCTGATGTGTATAAAACCAGCCGGTAGCGCTTGTCTATTACAAACATAACAATAAAGATTGCCGGATATAACTTCATGGCGATTGCCGCTGCTAGAAATCCTGTAGAGAGCACCCTGTGCCCAGCATTGTATGACAGGAAAAACATGCAGATGAAGATAAACACCCAAATTTCGAGATTACCCGTATGCATAGTAAAGAGGAAAGGGTATGACATCATCGAAACAACAAATGCACACAACAAGGCTCCAGATTTTAAGACTGTTCTGAAATACAACCACGTTAGCCAGATCATAATTACAGATCCTGTCGCCAAACTAAATGCGACGGCTCTATAGGAACTTCCTTCCCCTATCCATCCGAACAAACCAAAAAATATAGCTGAGAATGGAAAATAATTAGATGTGCTACTGAGCCCCATCCTAGCTTGGAGGTCAAAATTCCGAAAAAAGTCGCAAAACATATTGACCGGGTAATGGAACGTCATGGGCATCTCCTGGGGTAAGAAGAATACATGAGTGATGTAATAAAATACGATCCACGACATGCCACCGATACCAACAATCGTCGCTGTAAATATGATTTTCTCTTGGTTGTCGAGAGGCATTAACAGGGTCGGTGCCGACAATTTTATAGCTATTTTTGTCCATATAAGTTTCGATAAACGGATGGATGTTAAAACCCCCATAACAACAAGTAGCCAGCGTGACAGGCTGCCGATTCGGTTGAGATAGCTGTAAGTACCATTGAGGTTGAAGTTTTTCACCTCGCCAACCAGCATTCTCTGCTTCGCCAATCCCGTTCCTACGACGATGTTTGAAATATCGAAACCACCGGCGAGTAACTTTTTATCTGTGACATTTAACACTTCTTTTTTATCGACAAAAACTTTGAAGAAATGTTCTCTTTCGTATGTCAGACGCACGTCATAGTATTTGCCAATCTGAATAGAGCTGGAAAGAGGAAACACATTCGAACTGCCAAGCACAAGCACTAGATTACTCGATGGTTGAAGCTCCATACGGATGGCATTAATGGAATCTGCCGTCTGGAATAGATTCCCATAGGAAAATGTCGGCTCCTGTGTCATAAATTCGAAGGAAATATCCATCGAATTCAATTCGTGCGGACTTTTTATTTCCTTGACGGAAACAACTCCGCCTTGACCGACACTTGGCGCACCGAGATATTCAACGCCATGTATTTGAAGCATTTGAAATGACTTCGATTGAGCGAACCATCCGAGGGCAAAAATACAGAGCCCAAAAAATAACAGCCCCGTTATTGATAAAAATCTAAATTTATAGCAAGTAATCATTGCAACTTGCTGATTCAAACCATCGAATAATGCTTTCAGTCTATACTTCAATTTCAACTTCTCCGTTTGGAACATATTTACAATTCTTTACCAAAAGATTCTTTTATCGAATTGGTGAAAATATCAAAATCAACAGAGTCATCTTCACTATTGACACCATCTCTAACAACTTTACCAGAATCAATTATTATGCAGCATTGATTTTGAAATATAACTTTCCCATGCTGAACTTTGTACGAATGACTTGGCTCTTTTTCAATAAACAAATAAACCTTATAATTTATAAAATTTTTATAATAAGGCTTATCCCTCCAGTGATCTGAATTCCATAAAGCCGGTATTATCCATGGTGCTGGTAAAATAGCTGGATACATAGTCCGATTACTATGCATTGAAAGTGGGTACATAATTACTTTATTAAAATTAATTATTTCAATTTCGCTATGTAATGCGATCTTATAATTTTCAATCAAAGTAGATTCTTCTTTATAATGAAAAATATAAACCATGCCATTTATAGCAATTGGCAAGGCCAGGAAAAGAAAAAACAAATTCTTATTATTAAATAAGTTAACAGCGTGTTTCTCATAGGCAAAAGCCAAAGAACTCCAAAATGTGATGAATATAATAGGCAAGAAAAAAACATACATTTTCATATAGGTATAGTTATTGTTTGGACTCTTGTAATAAACAAGACAGGCCAATAATGCGACCAATAAAATACTGGATAAATACAAAGCATTTTCTTCTTTGCCTTTTCTCCTAAAATAAAGGAGCAGTGAATACAAGGCTATGCAGGAAATTATTAGTCCGGCGAACAGTTTGGTACTGGATCGAGATAATAGCCTGCCTGCAACATCAGGAGTAGCTTCAAGATAGATACTACTGTAGCCAAGAATTTCATGCGGGAGCGCCCAAAGTGGCTGCGTGTATCCATTGCCTCCTTCTTGGGTAAGCTGCTTTAGCGTCAAAATTGCCCAATGAACGATGAAGTCACAAGGCAAGACAATTAACAGACCAATACATGCACTACCAAGAATAGCCAAGTAGGGAGCCCATTTGATCGATCGATTTAAAAGAAAATCAACAATAAATACAAAAACCAAAAATGGAGGTAAAACAAAAAATACACCTTCGCCGTAACTCAACAGACTGGCTGCAAATACAGTAGAAGCAAACAATATGAATTGAATCATATCTCTATCTTTGAAGCTTTTCATTCCCCTTATCTGTAAGAAGATGAAAAGAATTAGAATGAAAAAGCATAGTGCAAATACATTTCCATAAAACCCTTCATACCAAAGATTAATCGTATTTGGATTCAAAGCAAATGCAATAGCGCCCAATAGTGCAGCGGCAATTCCCAAACCCATTCGACTTTTCAACCAAAACAAAACCAAACCGCACAGAAAGAGATATGGAATAGCCATTGAGATGAAGGCAGTTTCAAAGACATGCTTCGATAAAGTAATGGTTGTCACTGTTGCTTGAAATGCAGTTAATCCCCAACGAAAGTAGTACATTAGCGGCCACGACATGGTGGCATCGCTATAACGATTTATGCCACCTGGTGACATTCCTATAAATTCCCCAGCTCTTAAATTTGCTTCAGTCCATGTGCCGCCATCCAAAAGATATTGTGCCATCTTGGCATACGACGCCATATCTGGTCCTATCCTATACGGGGAAGTTGAGTACCCGGAAAACAGGACAGGAGAAATTAGACAAAGAATTAACGGGGTTGCAATTAATGTAAAGAAAATAAGTGCTCTAGAAAAGTCTGTCTTCAACCCAGAAAAAATAAGAATAAATTTTTCTCTATTAAATTTAAAGTTTATCAGATTGCCTAAAACTGTAACGCTTAACAGAACAGGCACTAATAATTTAATATCAATACTAAACCCTATAAAATAGCTTCCAAGTACAGTTAGTAGAAGAAGCCCATTAAACGGAATAAATAAAAAATAAAAAAATCTTTCTTTGAGAAAGGAAGGAGTCAATATTACATATTGATTTATTCCAATGAAGAATAAGAAAAAATATGTAATAGCAATATTTCTGTATGCCGGCAACACAAGCATCAATAGAATCTGGAAAAAAATTAGGCTCGCGCTTACAGCAATGGGTATCTGGTCTAGACTTCGAAAATAATTAGTAACCTTCCCTGCAGTTCCATTTATTTTCTTGATAAATAAACATAACAATATGGATATTAAAATCCCAACATTCGAGATTAAAGACAGAACAGAGTGCAGCGAGTTTGGAATATTTCGTATGACAGTGACTACGCGCGACGATAAATTGCCTTTCTTGAGGGATATGTTATCTATCTCTCCACGAAACATACGGGTTTTATCAAACCCGCCTCCCACTAAAATTTGGGACATCGCCATTGATATGCCTGAGCTTGAAACTTCCACTACATTCTGCTCATTTAGAAACACACGAACATATCCTCCATTCAAAGCCACTACTTCTAATTTGTACCATTGACCGATGTTAATTGCATTTGGCAGAATTATTATACGGTACCCTTCCTTGACACTAGAGTCGGCAACAACGATTGCTGCAGTTGTGCCATTGATCTCCATCCTGAGGCCACCATTAAATGCAGCTGTCTGAAATAGGTTAGGGAACCCTTCGGCATTATCAAGACGGAAGCGAAGTTTTAGACGGAAATATGCATTTTCAGTTTTTTCAAGCTTGCCTAGCACAATAGGCGTATTTCCATTGATGTCTTGCGAGACGCTTGTCGTTTCGGGATTATCGATGAAATCATCCACCTGCGGTAGGTGAATGTGAATGAAGCCACCCAAATTTATCAGGTGCACGGCTAGTATTGATAGCGCCAATAGCACTGTAATCAATGCAATTCTTATTGTAATTCTAGATTTCATGCTATTGGGTGTCTACGAAAATCGATATTTGGACATGGTCTTAGGGAAGCCAGCAACTCTTGTTCAAATTCTCCATCAGCTCAGTAGTCGTCAAAAATCAATCCTTTCCTTTTCAAGGAAAACTAGCCTTCCTTAATCATATGTATGGATGCAATATATCCTCCGAAAATACCGATAAATATCATTTGAATATCTGGCTCATTTGCGCTCCTTTTACTTGGTCATTTAGAGACTCCAATGCCAACGCAGACGCCACTAAAAGCATTATAAAAGCTGCATTTCAAAGTTGAACTCGCCCTTCATATTTTCCCCATCGAACCCATAGCACACTGAAAAATACACCTAATAATGTGCCAAATAAACATGCGCGCCACAGCGAGGAAAATAAGCGTTTCTCTCTAACAAATATAGGCTCTAGTAGTTCAGTGCCTCGGCTATGAAAGCTTGATATGAGATCTCGAAGTTCCGTCGATTGACTCCTTTTCCTTTCGAGGTCGGTCTGCATAGTCATAATTAAAATTCCCTTGCTTACTGCTTGTGCATCATCAGCTTTATCCTTGCTCATTTGCATACTCTCAGCCAATACAGCAATATTCTTTGAAAGCGCTTCTGTCTCACGATCAAGAGCTAATGCCTTATGCTCAATGCCACTCTTATAATTGTCCAGCAGTATGCTATGTTTAAATTTAAGTTCCTCAACGACAGCATCAGTTGAGATCTTTGCTAACTCTGGAGCACTACCAAGCACACTAATAATGAGCGCGTCATTATTCTTGATTAGTTTAATGGTTAAACAATTGCATTTATCTTGATTCAGTATATCTGCAACCCCATCTGTTTTTGCCCTCTTAATTACTTCAGACATAAAAGAGCGAGATTTAAGACGTTCGATCACAACAGGAACATCCTCAATGGCCTTGAACTCAGATTGTTGACTAGTAGAAGTTTGCGCTAGTCTAACCAATGCCTGAGCCTCCCATCGTACTGCTTGAGTAGCGTATAGCAATACGCTGAATAGCAAACCCAGAACAGCTCCAGCTAAATATACTTTCGTTGATCTTTCCATATTAAACATTGTGGTATACCTTCCCCTCTAATCCATATCCACCAAAAAGAAAACCAGCGTGATGCTCGATTTTGTCGCTTACGAATTTATGTTTTCTCACAAGAATCTCATAAGACAGTATGAGTAGTAACATGATGTTCACAACCGGTCGGACCACACTGCCTAGCCCCATAGTCCACTGAATATCTACCATAGAACCGGAAAGATAGACATCCTGCTGTCCAATAGAATTTTCTATCAACGGGATAACATCTATAGGTATAGCTATGATTGCCAACAAGCTAAAATACAACCACCTTGTGTGCATTTTACTAAGAACCGGAATCAAAACGACATATAAGATAAGGGAATACCCGCCAACCCATATCCCTAAATTTGTTATAAAAACCAGAAGTAAACAAAAAATCTCTGCATCACGTATGAACATTGACTTCTTAAACAATGCCACCAAAGAAATAATCAGCACGGCCCACTTCGTAGCTTCAATTGCAACAACCATATTTTTAATCATCAGTGAACTTAGATGAGTCGAGGCAAATTCCGAGCCATCCGGGCTTTTTAGCACGTATGAAAACGCTGAGACACTTGACGGCATACTCATCACTTCTCTCAGGGAAAATAGCCCTTCCTCTTGAGAAAAACTTAAAAGATTCATAAAGAAATCGAGAAAGTGGTTATCAAGCGCCAATCCGGTGATTACAAAAACTAAACCGGACAGTGATGAACAGGTTGCAAAACCCTTCCAGTTTCGTCTTACCAAGTAATAAATCATCAGCAGCGCGAAATATGGTTTGAGGTTAATTAACAGGGCGATGCAAAGCGCTCTTAAAAAACCGATCCTCGATAGTGTAAGGGCCAAAAGAATAGGCGCCAACACAATTATATTCCCTCTCTCCAATGCAAAAAGCATGGGCGTGCTGAGTACAATAATAAAATAGATAATAAATTTCTCATTGCCGAGAAACGCTTGCCAATACTTTGTTTTTAAAACAAGAAAGGGGATCAACAAATAAACAAGCCCGAATCCGAAAATAACAAAGGCGGAATTGTCGCGCATATAACCGGAGTCGCCGGAGTAACTGCCTTCAAACACAAAGTTAATAAACTTCAAAATAAAAAAGCCTAATGGCGGATAAACAGAACCCCAATCCGTATAGCGACCATCATCGTACACCCAGTACATTGTGTTAAATAAGTCCATAAAAGTATCGGACTTGTCATAGACAAAGGGACTGGGCAAATAGCCATTCGAAGTAAAATAATCAATGTAGTACCATAAGCCTGCTATGTTAAGCAGAAGAACAATACTCAAATAGGCTAGAACTTTCGGACGCCAATTTTCGCTACTTATCAAAATTAACTCTTTCTTTTTCCACTACTATTGGTCGTCGCTGAACGTAGGTATGAATTGTACCGATGTATTCACCTAATATTCCAATAAACATTAATTGAATACCAAAGAGAAAAAATAGACCGATTACTGCGGGCGCAATACCCATGGGAAATGAATCCCAATAAAGCAGCTTTAACACTAAAAAAACCATCGCCACAAGAAGACTTATTGCGCCCAGTGCAAGACCCGCAAATGCCATAATACGAATCGGCACTTTTGAATGACTAACAATTCCAAGCATTGCTATGTCATATAGTGTATAAAAATTGTTTTTTGAAATTCCGCGTAAACGTCTAGGCTGCGTAAATGGGATAGTTTTTATTTCATAGCCCAGCTCGCAAATTAAGCCGCGTAAAAATGGATAAGGATCGTCAATCGTACGTAAATGATCAAGAACCTCCTTATCGTATAAGCCAAAACCTGTAGAGTCGCTTACAACGGAGATATCTGAAATTCCATCTAAAAATCTGTAATAAGATTGGCGTAACGAATGTATCCATGCCGAGCCTTGACTATGCGGCTTTGTTGCCATTACAAGCTTATAGCCCTCTTCCCAGTAGCGAATAAACTCAGGAATCATTTCCGGCGGATCTTGCAGGTCGGACGCTAAGTAAATGGTTGCGACCCCTTGCGACTGCAAAATCCCATAATAAGGCGAGCGGATATGACCAAAATTACGCGTATTAACAATGATTTTAACTGTAGGATCATTAGCAGCCAAAGCTTTTAGTTTGGCAACCGTGTTATCTTCAGAGTGATTATCAATAAAAATAAATTCAAATGCATATTTATCTATATTGGAGACGGATGCTTTTACTCTTCTGTAAAGCTCGTCAACATTTTCTTCTTCATTAAAACAGGGCGTAACAATACTTATTAAGGGTAATTTAGACATTATTTTTGCTGTTTATTAGGTGTTGCGATTGTCAGTATATTGCCGAGCTTGAGACCGAGCGTAAAACCACCAAAATCAGGGACTGACTTAACTTTAAATCCAAATGCCCAGAATGCGTGCTTTAATAGAAAGCTCAATTTGAAAAAATTGACTGTTTTGTGCTGTTCGAGTATATCAAACCCAGCAGATTCAAGCAAAGCACGTGTAGACTTAAAATTATATATCTGAGGATGCTGTAAACAGAAGGCCGGCCAACGCCAACCGACAATACGCCGCAACAATGAAGACTCGTCATGAGTAACAATCATTAATGTTGCATCATCAGTCAGTTTTTTGCGCAACTCGCTAAGCGTTGCAACAGGGTCAAGAAGGTGATCCATCACATGAATGATGACAGCAGACGTCGCCGCCCCATCGGGTACAGAAGAAAAATCTGTCATCTCATGTATAACATGCGACTTATGCCCTTGAACTACATTTTCAAGCACTGGTTTTACTTCACGATTGGGTTCGAATAACCAATATTCATCAAAGTGTCCTTCTCGGACACAATGCTCAGTAAAAAGTCCGATATCAGGACCGATTTCAATAAATCCACCCGTAAGCGGCGAGCATTTTTTTAGAAATTTAAAATATCCGTATTGCGTATCCCTCAATGCTTGTTGAGGCACTTCGACCATATTAGGCGGCATTTGGCTATAAAGCTGCGTTAGCTGATCGGCATGAAAGAAAGTTGGGCAATAAAGCAATCCGCAGTTACCGCATCTAGCATAAGAAAAAATTATCTTTTCTTTGAAAAAGCCGTTCCAATGCTGTGTCAGCACGTCAAAGCCAAGCGATTCAGCTTTTTGCTCTGAACTTATCTCCGCTTGGCTCGGCGGGTTTTCGCCACACACGGGACAAGAGCGACTTATAAATTTTTTTACTTCCATTAACTAAACACCTTATTTTGATGAAAACGTAATCCGACTATGCCAAAAGTAACTTGAAACAATCACCATTACGGCGAATGAGGTTTGCGCAATAATTGGATTTATGCCAAAAAACACAACCAAAACGGGAAGCGCTGCTAGATTAACCAGAAAATATGAAAAATGAAAAGTAATGAATTTCATAAATTCCGCACCATAATTACCTTTTGTTCGAAACACAAGGAACTTATTGGTCAAAAATGCAAATGTAACGCACACAATCTGACTAACAGTAAGGACGATCAAATAATATGGGATGGTAGTGAGCATAATCAAATAATGTACTTTTTGTACACCCATTAACATCAATTCATGTAACTTTTGCGTAGCCAATAAGTAATAAAGCGCGGGATATGCGCCCAAACCAAACCCCGTGTTCAATGCACCAGCCAAAACAAATCTGATTTTTGTCTGGTGTTGGTTCGCTAAACACCGACTCTTCGTCAACCAGCTCCTTTTCTGCACGCTTCTTTTCTGCTGGCTCCTTTTCTGCACGCTTACTCTTCTTCAAGTAAATCGATAATCATATTGTCACGCAGCTCTTCTCGGGATAAAAATGGCGAAAGATCTTCGAGAGAGGGAGAAATAATACGTCCATCGGGTAGTTGTTTTGCCCCCAATTTGGGCGCGAAAGGCTGATTCTCATCGATCATCAATTCACAAATAACGGGCCCATCTGTTGCCAAAGTCTCAGCAATTTTTTCAGCCATATCGGCATGTGTCTCGCATCGAAGAAAAGGTATATCAAAACCCGCACTTAAGCGTTCAAAGTTGGGGAATGTAACGCCGCTTTTAGGCCCACCGCCCACCTCAACTCCGTTAAAGAAATTTCGATGTGTCTGAAAAATAGACACGTATCCGCTATTGTTAAGGATAAATATTTTAATCGGGAGTCGTTCTCCTACGATGGTCTGTAGCTCTTGCAGATTCATCATGATGCTACCATCGCCTGCAAGACAAACAATCGGCTCCCCACCCGAAGCCTTGCAAGCACCAATTGCTGCGGGCAAATCATAACCCATCGTCGCACAACCGGAATTCGTCCATAAGCGCTGCCCTGGTTTGAGTTCGGCCGCTTGAAAACTGACTACGCAAGCACTGCCGTTACCTGTAACGACTTTCTGCCCCTCTGCTAATTGCTCAAACAATCCCTTTATAAAGCAATAGGGATTAATTCGCTCATTGTCCCAATACTCCGGCAAGACAGCAGGAAAACGACGCTGTCTTTCTTTACACCAATCAAGCCACGACACATGCTCCGCAGTAGCTCCGGCATAAGGCTGCTTGACCAAAACAGGCAAAAGATCTGTTAAGCTTGCTACAATGGGCATATCGGCATTAACAGTAGGCTTTTTCAGCTCTGTTTCATCAATATCCACCCAGATTTTGTAAGCCTCGCGAGCAAAGGACTTCCAGTTATAGCTAACTTGGCGAATATTAAGACGACTACCTAAAATCAATAAAAGATCGGCATTTTGAACGGCGAAGTTTCCGGATCTGTCGCCAATTGTTCCTGGCCGTCCAACGTAATTAGGATGGGCATCCCAAATAACATCATGTGCATTCCAACCTGAAACTACCGGCACACCTAGCTTCTCAACCAGTTGAATAAATGCCTCATGTTGACCGCTAAGCCGCACACCACCACCGGCAAACACAACGGGGCGCTTAGCACTGGCGATTTTCTCAAAAATATTTTTACTGGCGGCAATAAGGTCCGTTGATTTCCACGGCTCTGCCAACTCAGCAGGATCAAATCCTATTAACGCTTCAGGATCAATCTGAGCCGCCTGGACATTAAGAGGAATATCAAGCCATACAGGACCTGGACGACCTGAAGTAGCAAGATACATGGCCTTTTCAAGATGGTATCTTATAGATTCCGGCTCGGTTACCATGACACAATATTTAGTCACAGGACGTACAAGCTCTTCGATGTCAAGCTCCTGGTCTCCATATTGCCGCAAAGGAAGCCCGGTACTGCGTACGGTGGTTTCCCATTTGACTTGTCCAGAGATTACCAGCATACCGATAGAATCGACCCAGGCGCCATAAACCCCGGTAATGGTATTAGTTCCACCCGGACCTGAGGTCACATTCACGACTGGCAAACGATTAGTAAGACGATAATAGGCTTCCGCACCAATCGCACAAGCCTGCTCGTGATGGTTAAATATGCACTCTAACTCTTTGTGCGTACCAAAAGAGTGATTAAGATGCATAGCGCCGCCGCCCGTAACCATGAAAACATGCTTTACGCCATGTTCTACGGTTTTTTGAGCGACATAATCCGATAATTTCATTTTCATTATTTTTCCTTCCAACCATGCCAAAGCGCGGTTCTACGTATCGCCTCGTCTAAAGAGACTGTTTTATGTAATCCCAACTCACGGCCAATCATGCTGGTATCAGGAACGTACCTTCCTAAATTCCATCCGGCATCATCAGCGCCAAGCACTTTATATTCACCCGAACCCAAGACAACAGAAGTTCGCTCGGCCAATTGCTTAATTGACACAGACTCATCAGAGCCGACATTATAGGGTTTATTAGGTTGTGCGCGCTGCAACATATGCCACAGCCAAACGGTGAGGTCGGCCGCATAAAGATATGAGCGGCAGGGCAAACCATTGCCATTTACAACGATTGGTTTTCTTTGCATGGCATCACGAATAAAATTACCCGCTGCAAAATGAATGCCCAGTGACAAATAAGGGCCAAGAAGAGCAAAAATACGTGCAATTGATATTTGCAAGCCAAATTGTTTTCCATAGATAGCGCACATCATCTCAGCCGCCCGTTTACCTTCAGCATAGGCGGCTCTTGGATCAAGACAGTTCGGCGCGCCGATCCAATCTTCTGCAACGCGCTCCATTTCCCAAGGTTGCTGCCCATACACTGCGCCTGAACTTAGAAATAAAATCTTTTCAGGCTTTTTATCTACGGCAAAATCAAGTACTCGTCGCGTACCTTCGACCACCGTATCAAACATGCGCAGGGGATTCGTTTCGTTTAATTGAGCGCTAGCATCCGTTGCCGCGTGAATGATATGACTAAACTCGCCTTCCGCTATCTCAAAATTACACACATCGCCTGACACGAATCTAAATTTTGGATAATTGGCCAAATGAGGGACTTTGGCCGCGAATGCCTGTGGATTGCGCGTTAAAACAGTAACCTGTATATCCAACTGCAATCGCTGGTTAGCATGGCGCAAACTTTCGAGTAGCCAGCAACCGATAAACCCGGTGCCGCCCGTCAAAAAAATGTGCGCTCCTTTCAGGCTAAGGAATACATCTTCAGTTGAAGATAAAATAAAATCCAGATCATGTTCAAATGACCATTCAATAGTTTTGTTCGACATGATTCAAATCAAGAAAATACGTTTATCTGTTCGGTAAGTCCAAGTTTTAATAGTTAGCATAGCCAATATCAGCCAGACCTACTTGATAGGCCAATTTGATGCGATTTCGCACAGCATCGGTTCTTGATTCCGAAATCAGCTCTAGCTCACCATCGCCCTTTGGCACTACCATGCGGTAAAACTCTGTACGATGTTTTTTATCGTTGTTGAATTTTTCCATAATCAATGCCAAATCAATTTTAGGCGGACTTGCAATTACTTTCTCCAAACCGTCGCCCAGCATTGATTTAACATGCTGAATCAAATGCTCTGCATGACTTATTCCGGTTGGCGATAACAAATCAGATGTTTTTGCATACTCGACGGCTACAACCATCCCTATTCCTACTGCAATCCCATGCGATATGCCAAAATCGGTACCCGCCTCTAAGGCATGTCCAAATGTATGCCCGAAATTCAGCAGCAAGCGCTCATTCTGATCAAATTCATCCGTTTCAATAAACCACTTCTTGGTTTTTAACGCATGCACAATGACGCGCTGAGCATTATCGGAATTCATTGGGAACGAAGGAGATTCGTTCAAATATTCCAGAAATTGTTTGTAGCCCCGAGCATAACAAATTTTTGCGGCTTCATATAAACCACCAACAACTTGCTCTTCGTTCAGCGTTTTAATGAACGCCATATCGATTAAAATATCTACGGGCGGATAAAAGTTACCTATCAGGTTTTTATAACCCAGCACATTAATTGATGATTTACCGCCAATACAGGAGTCCGCCATGCCTAACAGGGTTGTTGGCATGTATGTCCACTGAATGCCGCGCATGTATGTCGATGCCGCAAAAGTAGCAATATCTTGAATAACACCTCCACCGATAGCAACCAAGTGGCTAGTGCGGTTAGCGCCGGCTTCGCGCATTTTCAGCATGACTTCGGGCATGCATTCAAGCGACTTGGTCGTTTCGTTGGCCTTAATCAGAATACGCTTGGTAATAGACTCCGGCAAAACGCTCTCAAGACGCTCATCCACCATAAAAATGGCTTCACTATGTTGAGCAATAACTCGCTCCAATAAATTTGTCCCGGCAACTACCGTGTAATTTCCGGTAGAAGACGAAACATCAAATGATTCTTGCATACGAAAAGCCTCTATCGGCGGCAACAAACTGCCCTGTAATACCAGTATTATTTTGAGAGCAAAGAAAGCCCACGAGGTTGCATACATCATCCAAAGTAGACAATGAGCCCAAAGGCGTCATCTCTTCTAAACGACGCAGCTGATTTTCATCCAAATTTGCACGTGTCATTGGAGTATCTAAAGCCCCGGGAAGCACCGCATTGATCATATGCCCCGAGTGCCCCAGATCCACAGCAAGCGACTGGACCAATCCTTGTAAAGCCGACTTGGTAATGCAATATGACAATTTATTTTGCTTCGCCAAATTTTGCCAAATAGAGCTGATCACACAAAGACGCGCGGATGAAGCAAGTAAATTCTTTTGAAGTAACGCTTGTAAACTGAGAAGTATGCATGTCACATTGGCATCATACATGGACTGATGGGCAGCTAAATCAAACGTGTGAATATCATCGCTAAAATTTGCACCTTGCGCCCAAACCACCGCATTAACCGAACGCTGTTGAATGCCGGAGAATGCTTCTACACTCTGGCCGCTTTCCCATTGTATCCACCTCACATTAGCGGGAGTAGCGGATACCGCAGCCGTACGGCTAATGGCCACGACATCATAGCCTTGGGCATTAAACCATTCGCTAATAGCCGCCCCTATCGCTCCAGTTGCGCCAAACACAACGACTACCTGATTGGACATGATTCCGCTATCCTAAGTTGATGAATGGCTTGCTTACGCGGCACGAATTTTATCCCATCGCTTTTCAAGCATGGCGATACGATCATTATCCTCATGTTTAATTGCACTGTAATAGTCGCGTTTATTCTTCAACCATAATAATTCAAAATAAACAGTTTCCTCTAAACCACGTTTTATTTCAGGGTTGTCCAATGCGTCTGCAACAAAAATCACTTTTCTCGTTTCAAAACGCGTCAGATGCACGTCATTTATCTTTCGAAGCTCGGGTAAAGAATCAACCGACACCGCGCCGCCAACGACCATGTCAAGATTATTTTCTTTGCACGCTTGAGCGGTAGCAAGAATGTATTTTGTAACGCCATCAGCATCAATATCATCCCGCGTTAAATCATGCGACCCGGCGAAATCAACACGCCCGAAAACGATTCCTTCAACACCATTTTGAGATTTTGCCACTTTGACTAATTCATCAAGTGCATTAAACGAAGTAATAGTCTCTAAATTAAACAAAAAATCGGTGTGTTCTTGCTGTTCTTTGGTGTAAACCTTGTTTTTGGCCTCAATGAATTTTTTTAGCGCATACGGTGTCTCCACCATAGGCGCAATGATATATTCAACGCCAAATTGCTTGCTCTCAAGCAAATCCCGAACCGCCTCACACCCCCCAATTTTCAGTCCTACCTTCAAATCGGCACGACGAGCAAGGTAAATTAATCTAAGCAGTTCATCTGTTCGAGTGCCTTCTGCCTCAAATTCCGCTTTTACGGACACAGCTCCATATTCCTGACGCAATTTCTTGAGAATATCCAGCATTTCATTTTCGCATCTATTCATTTATCGTTTTTCCTTCAAAATATAAGGTTGAGTATGTAGAAATTTGCTCAAGTACAACATAGCGCATATCTGCTTTATTTTTATAATCACGATACCAATCTACAATCATTTGGAGTGACTGTGACAATGCTAAAGCCGGCTGCCAGCCTAATCGACTCCGCGCCTTAGAAATATCCAACTTAAGATAAGTTGCTTCATGCGGATGAGTGGATTGATCAAGGGTCCAATTCGCATCATTTCCCCATTGCTCGGCAAGAGTTCCGACAATCCACTCTACGCTTTTTACATCTGCCTCATTTGGGCCGAAATTCCAGCCTTCGGCGTAAGCTACACCATCAGAATACAGCCTCTCTGCCAGCATTAAATAGCCGCGCAACGGTTCTAACACATGCTGCCACGGACGAATGGCATGAGGACTTCGAATAACTACCGGCCTACCTTCTGAGAAAGCGGAGATAATATCAGGAATAAGTCTATCTTGAGCCCAATCCCCCCCACCGATGACATTGCCTGCCCGTACAGAAGCTAAAGCTACGCCATGCTTGGAATAATCCAATGGATTAAAGTATGACGATCGGTAAGCCGATGTCACAAGCTCCGCGCATCCCTTACTATTGCTATAAGGATCATACCCCCCCATTGGCTCATTTTCACGATAGCCCCATGCCCATTCGCGGTTCTCGTAGCATTTATCAGTGGTAATATTCACTACAGCCTTAACGCTCGGAGTGGCACGCACAGCTTCAAACAAATGCACGGTTCCCATAACATTGGTTGCATAAGTTTCAACAGGGTTTTCATAAGAATATCGCACCAGAGGTTGCGCAGCCATATGAATGACAATTTCCGGCTTAGCTTCTACCATAGCCTCTCGCAAACCGGCAAGATCTCGTATGTCTCCAATAATAGAGTGCATACCATCGCCTACTCGAGCCATTTCAAATAAGCTTGGTTGCGTAGGCGGCGCCAGCGAAAAGCCTGTAAGCTCTGCACCCAAAGATTGCAGCCAGAGAGACAACCAACTTCCTTTGAATCCGGTATGACCCGTTAAAAATACTCGTTTACCCGCCCAAAATTCCGAATTCATTACCATGCTTTCCAAGGAGCTTTACCGCTCTGCCATAAATCTTCCAACAGATCTTTTTCCCGCAAAGTATCCATCGGCTGCCAGAAACCTGTATGTTCAAAAGCCATCATTTGGCCGTCATGTGCGATACCGGATAACGGCTCAACTTCCCACGCCGTACGATCACCTGCAATATAATTTAAACACTTGGGGGATAACACAAAGAATCCACCGTTAATCCAGCCCCCGTCTCCTTTAGGTTTTTCAATGAATCCACGAACAGCGCCACCGTCCATATTAAGCGCACCAAACCGTCCTGGAGGCTGTACCGCAGTCACGGTTGCCAGCTTTCCATGCTGATGATGAAAGTCGACAAGAGCAGATATGTTCACATCCGCCACGCCATCTCCATAAGTAAAGCAAAAAGCTTCTTCGTCTTTTACATAATTCTCAACACGCTTAAGACGCCCCCCAGTTAACGTCTCTTCGCCGGTATCAACCAACGTCACACGCCACGGCTCAGCATTTTGATGGTGGACTTCCATCTTATTGCTTTTCATATCAAATGTAACATCTGACATATGGAGAAAATAGTTAGCGAAGTATTCTTTAATGACATAGCCTTTATAGCCGCAACAGACGACAAAGTCGTGAATACCGTGCGCAGAATACAACTTCATGATATGCCAAAGCATTGGCTTACCGCCAATTTCAATCATCGGCTTAGGCTTTAGATGTGTTTCTTCCGATATGCGAGTCCCTAAACCGCCCGCTAAAATAACTGCCTTCAAAACCACCTCGTAAAATATTTAGAAAAAACAATCATGCTAAAGATGTTCATTTCAGTTTTCTGTATAGCATCTTCAAACCGAACAATATCATCTTCGCCTACATAATCTCCATTTGGAGCTTCAATCATCCCCAAATGTCCGCGCACATTGTAATACATTTGAGACATAAACTAGATCTAATAAACACGCTAAATCAATCCAAAGTAAACTATCTGGAGTTTCTATGGTTATCACGTCACCGTGGATGATTATTTTGCCAGTCTTTTTATATTACCAGCATTTAGAATCCCAACTACCTAAGTCGCTCCAAGCCATATGCCATAGATATTGGGTAGGACCGCAAATTAATCTGCTCAAATCGACACGTCCTTTAAGATCAGAAGACATTGATCAAAATTAAATGCCGTATTCAGCGCAACCTGATTTATTGCCAGTCTCTTAGAATAGCTCTGCAACATTAAACGGAGTGCCATTGGCATCTTTTTTTGATAATAAGGGCTCGATGCACAGAGGCCAGTCGATATTGAGCGCCGGATCGTTCCAAGCAAGACTGCGTTCATACTCGGGCGCGTAATAATCAGTCGTTTTATAAAGACATTCCGCATAATCAGACAACACCAAAAAACCATGCGCAAAGCCCTCTGGCACCCACACTTGTCTTTTGTTATCGGCCGACAAAATTTCACCTACCCAGTGTCCGAAAGTAGCGGAATTTTTACGAATATCTACTACAACATCAAACACTTCACCACAGGAGACACGCACCAATTTACCCTGTGGTTGTTTGACCTGGTAATGCAATCCTCTAAGCACCCCCTTGACCGAGCGGGAATGATTATCCTGCACAAAAGTGACTTGTCTACTTATAGCTTGTTCGAATTTAGCTTGATTAAAACTCTCGAAAAAGAAACCTCGCTCATCACCAAAAACACGAGGCTCCAAAAGAATTACATCGGGTATAGCGAGTGGCGTTGCTTTCATGACAGAAACGAATCCTTAAAAATTTGTTGAAGATATTGACCGTAACCGTTTTTAGCTAGCGGCTTGGCTAATTTTTCCAATTGCTCGGCATTAATCCATTTTTGCCGGTAGGCTATTTCTTCCGGGCATGAAACCTTAAGACCTTGGCGATTCTCAATGGTCGCAATAAATTGACTCGCCTCTAATAACGATTCATGTGTCCCAGTATCAAGCCAAGCGTATCCACGGCCCATAATTTCCACATTGAGATTGCCCTGCTCCATATAAACCTTGTTCAAGTCGGTAATCTCCAACTCTCCCCGCGCAGATGGCTTAAGGCTGCAGGCGATGTCAACCGCCTGATTATCATAAAAATACAGCCCCGTAACCGCATAATTGCTTTTAGGGTTTGCAGGCTTTTCCTCCAGGCTAGTAGCACGGCTTTGCGCGTCGAAAGCTATCACCCCGTAACGCGCCGGGTCTTGCACGTGGTAGGCGAAGACGGTTGCCCCTTGAGTACGCACCATAGCTTGCTCCAGTAATGCGTACAGATCATGACCATAGAAAATATTGTCGCCCAACACCAAGGCGCTTGGAGCGTTGCCAAGGAAGTCTTTTCCAATGATAAAGGCTTGTGCAAGACCGTCCGGACTGGGTTGCACGGCGTATTGCAGATTAAGCCCCCAATTGCTGCCATCGCCAAGCAGCTGTTCAAAGCGCGGCGTATCTTCCGGGGTGGAAATAATGAGAATATCCCGAATACCCGCCAGCATCAAGGTGCTAAGGGGATAGTAAATCATCGGTTTGTCGTAAATGGGCAGCAGTTGCTTGGAAACCACTTGAGTCACAGGGTAGAGCCGGGTGCCGGAACCACCTGCGAGAATAATACCTTTTCGTTGTGTCATAGTTGCCTCTCAAGAATTTCAGTAAGCATACGGGTGATACCGCCATGCCAATGGGGTAGATTCAAGCCGAAGGTGTTTTGCAATTTACGGGTATCCAGGCGCGAGTTTTTGGGGCGCGGGGCGGGCAAAGGAAATGCACTGGTAGGCACCGGCTGAATTGCCTCCGGCGCAACTTTTATGTCGATACCGGCTTGGCGAGCAAATTCAATGACAAATCCGGCATAATCGTACCACGAGGTTTGCCCGCCGGCCGCAAGATGATACAAGCCGCTAACATCAGGACGCTGCAAGGCCGAGCGAATAGCGTGGGCGGTTACATCCGCCAATAAGTCGGCACCGGTAGGTGCGCCGATCTGGTCGTCGATGACAGTGAGGCTGTCTCGCTCCCGCGCCAGTCGTAGCATGGTTTTGGCAAAATTGCCGCCACGCGCGGCATAAACCCAACTGGTACGGAAAATGAGGTGTTGGCAGTCTGTAGCGCGAATGGCCTCTTCACCTGCCAACTTGGTTTTAGCATAGACCCCCAGAGGGCCGGTAGGGTCGGTTTCCAGCCAAGGTTTGTCGCCACTGCCATCAAATACGTAATCGGTGGAGTAATGAACAAGCCACGCTCCGCTACGCTTGGCTTCTTGAGCTAAAACGCCGGGAGCCAATGCGTTGATGGTGCGGGACAGATCCGGTTCGCTCTCGGCTTTATCGACGGCGGTATGCGCGGCGGCATTGACGATGATGTCCGGAGCGACGGCGCGAACGGTTTGAATGATACCGTCCAGGTCGGTGAAGTCGCCGCACAGATCCTGACTGCCGGCACCCAGCGCCACCAGCTCGCCCAATGGCGCAAGGCTGCGTTGCAACTCCCAGCCGACTTGACCGCCTTTGCCGAACAGGAGGACTTTCATGTCGAGCTATCCCTGCCCGACACCCTGCGGGCGGCGATGCCGTGCAAATATGTTCCTGACATATTTGTCATGTCGAGCTATCCCTGCCCGACACTCTTCGGGCGGACATGTCGTGCAAATATGTTCCCGACGTATTTATCATACCGGCCTATCCCTGCCCGGCACGCTTCTGGTAGCTACACTACACAAATCAGCGCCCGACGCATTTGTCATGCGGCACGCCCTGTATAGTTTCTTTCCACCCATTCGCGGTAGGCGCCGGATTGGACGTTGGCAACCCAGCTCTGGTTTTCCAAATACCACTGGACGGTTTTGCGAATGCCGGTGTCGAAGGTTTCAGCCGGCTTCCAGCCGAGCTCACGTTCTATCTTATTCGCGTCAATGGCATAGCGGCGGTCATGACCGGGGCGATCCGTAACGTAAGTAATTTGTTCGCGATAGCTCTTACTGTCTTCTCGAGCACTGAGTTCGTCGAGCAGTGCGCAAACAGTGTGGACGATGTCGATGTTGGGTTTTTCATTCCAGCCGCCGACGTTGTAAACCTCGCCGACTTTACCTGCTTCCAATACCCGGCGAATGGCGCTGCAATGGTCTTTGACATAGAGCCAGTCACGGATTTGCTGCCCATCGCCGTATACCGGCAGTGGTTTGCCCGCAAGCGCATTGACGATCATCAGCGGGATGAGTTTTTCCGGGAAGTGATAAGGCCCGTAGTTATTGGAGCAGTTGGTGGTAAGCACGGGCAATCCATAGGTGTGGTGGTAAGCTCGCACCAAGTGGTCGCTGGCGGCTTTGCTCGCCGAGTAAGGACTATTAGGCTCATAACGATAGGTTTCGGTAAAGGCCGGCTCGTCTTTAGCGAGAGATCCGTAGACTTCATCGGTGGAAACGTGCAGGAAGCGAAAGTTTTGCCTGGCTTCGTCTTGCAAATTGCCCCAGTAGGCGCGCACCGCTTCCAGCAGTCGAAAGGTGCCGACGATGTTGGTTTGAATAAAATCTTCCGGGCCGTGAATGGAGCGATCCACGTGGCTTTCGGCAGCGAAATTGATGATGGCGCGGGGCTGATGTTGGGCGAGTAAATCGGCCACCAGGGTGGCATTACCAATATCGCCTTGCACGAAAAGATGCCGTTCATCGCCAGCCAATGAGGCAAGGTTCTCGCGATTACCCGCGTAGGTGAGTACGTCGAGATTAATGACCGCTTCGTCGGATTGCGCCAACCAGTCCAATACAAAATTCGCACCGATAAACCCGGCACCGCCTGTTACTAAAATCATTCGATATGCCTGAAAATGCCTATTATCTCCGCAATAATTCTTGCCGAGGGCGCACCTGCGCTTTTTATTAAACCCGATAATTCTTTTTTTAATCAGGCATATACCACTATGCCCATTGACGAACAATCAGCATTGACACGCTGATTGTTCGTCAAAAACATTTTAACCTACGGTTGCAGGGAGGAGGAACAACTTTTTTATGGCGATTAAGCGTTAATGTTACTTCATTTTCGTCAAAGCGACGTAAATAACGGCATCAAAAAACGCAAAAACTCGCCAACCTGAAATGGACTGTTAAAATTCTGTGCGGAACTGAGGGTTAGGGAACCTAACGAAGTTGTATCTTGCTATGCGTCCGCCATTTATCGAAGCCATCCGCAATGCTATAGTCGAGGTAACCGTTAAGGACTTAATCCTACATTAGGCAGAGATCATTGTGTCTTCTGTAGACACGTTTCGCGAGTTCACTTGGAAAGATTAGTATTCTAAGAGCGCTTGCTTATCAGCAGATCTAAAAAACTTGTCGCATCTAATATTTTTAAAGGTGCCTCATCGACGCCAAGATAACGCCTCACCGCGCGCGCAATTGAAACCGGCGAATCCGGGTCGAAAGACTGCTCGGGTACTATCACATCACGCACATAATCAAGTTCAGCTGCCAAGACGGGTAAACCGGCCTGCCTTGCCTCAATCAACGGCAGTCCAAACGACTCAAATTGAGACGGATAGATCAATGCACGCGCCTGGGCATAAAGCTGCATAACTTGCTCGTGCGGAAGGCATCCAACATTTTCCAACTTCAATCCATATTGCAGCTTCCGCTCCTCTATCCAAGCGAACAACTCTATCGATTGCTCCTCATCCAGTGTCAAACACAAAGAGGGGAATTGCCCTTGCTCGGCAAGTAAACACCATGCCTCAACTAACCGTCGATGATTTTTGTGAGCTTCACCAGAGGCCACGTAAATAAAATCGTAACGTTTATTATTTTCTCGATTCACGTTTCCCGGATCAACATCAGGCATATTTGCAAACGGCCTGATATGGACCGGTTGATTCACCACACACCCTGATGACAGCAATACTGTTTTCATGGAAAGCGTCTGCACTACAAACTCATCAGCATTAATGGCCTTCCCTGACAACCAAAGACGCTCCACACCAAGACGCACTCTGGTTTTCATCGGAAAGTTTCCCAGCGTAACCTTATCAACAAGATAGCGATTCTGGACAAATACCGTCACATGCCCCCGCAACTTGAATAATGGCGGAAGATTCCCGAAACAAAGCACGATGTCTTGCGCTTGCACATTCTGCACAAGCCACCACTCCGCTTGCAGGCGTTGCATGATAGAGGGCCTTACCCGCTTAATCTCTACACCGTCAGGCATCCCTTCGGGTACTTCCATTCGGGTATCCAGCAACATTACCAGCCCTAAATTTTCAGGACACACCTCGAGCAATGCCCGTAATAGCGACTGCCCACCGCCTTGATGGACATTGGTTGCATGGATAAACAGCCTCACCGGCATATCACAAATCATACCGCCCCAGGTTTTTACGATACCTGGATACCCCATACGGACAAAACTGCACAATCTCTTTTGCCCCCAAGCATGAAGGAATCATGCCTGCATATACACAATCAAATGGTTTTTCCGCGACATAGCCCTGCATCATAATGCGCTCAAAACAGCGGTCGAACCGACCTCGGCTAAAACATCATATTTGGATTCGTGAGCCTCCTGCGAGCATGCCTCAGCGTCTTTCGATGGCGGCAATAAGAATTGACTTGCTTGCTTGATCATCTCGACGCCCTCCAGATATAAATCCTTTTTAACTGTTTGAATAAAGCGCCATCCGCCCGAACTTGCAACAACCGAAACAACCAAAGCTGAAGTTTGGTGGCGACCTTAAACCCTTTCCCAAACTCCCGGTTCAATTTACTCCATCTTGAAACAATATTCGGGCAATTTGCTGCCGCTCTAAAATAGAGTCGTGTCGCATGGTCAAAAACTACATCTCTTGCTTCCCCATGACTTTGTTGCAATAGTCCTGTGAATGCCGCATCCACAGCATCCATATCAAGCTCGGATAATGATGATTCAGAAATTTTCAGGACTTCATCAATCCAGCTTTGATTGAGTCGCATGGAATGGGACACGAATGCCCCGTATCTTCGACGAATACCCTGAGTCAGCTGTTGCTGACGATTCGCTGTCAGCGTAGAAATTTGTTCGGCATGCACCCTATACGACAGCAAAACCTCCGGCACATTCGCCATCTTCCATCCCGCTTCCGCAGCCCGCTCCCACAAATCGTAATCTTCTGCCTTTTCCCATCTTTTATCGTAACCCAATCGCTTTACCAACGAAGTCCGCATAATGACTGCCGGATGAGCAAATGGCGAGCAAAATAACATTGCCATTTTGATAGCGTCATCAGTTTGAGGCAGCCTGACTACGCGCTTATCCGACGACCCGAAACGCTGCACCCAACTGCCCGAAATGTCTGCTCCCGTTCTCTCGAGCCATTCCAGTTGACGTTCAAAGCGGTGAGGAAGCGCAATGTCATCCGCATCCATTCTTGCAATCCACTTTCCGCGTGCCAGATCGATGCCTTCATTCAGCGACTCGACCAATCCTCTGTTTTCACGTGAAATGACTATTACCCGCGCATCTTTGTCCCTCAATTCTTCCAGAATTGCGAGCGTGTTATCCGTGGAACCGTCGTTAATCACGATTAATTCAAAATTAGTCAGGGTCTGGTCCAATATTGAGCGAACCGCCTCAGCTATATATTTCTCAGCATTAAAAGCCGGTAGCACGACAGAAATAAGCAGCTCGACTGGAGTAATTGTAGGTTGGTCACTCTTCATCGTTTGCTCTCCCATGCCCATATCGGCTGAAAAATTCGACCATGTGAGAACCGATATAACTTGCTTCGCCCGTAACCAATACTTTCATAAGCTCACCCACTGCCGGGGAATCAAATCTCGCGTGTTTGTTGTATTGGCGAACCACTTTTTCGGTGCAACGACGATCTTTTTCATGTTGGGATTAAGCCAAGCTCCCCACCAGCTAAATGAGCTATTAGCAATGATGTGATGCCGGCACATACTCATCAACCGCATATCGTTATAACTTTCCGCGCCTTGATTGTGATCTACATATCGGCAAGGGAAATCTATGCTCAGATTATTTTTTACCCAAGCGATGTCATCGGAAAAAACAAAAAAATGCGGTTGCTGAACCTGCTCGGCAATATGTCGAATCGCTACGCGGTAATAATCGAGCGAACACAGCCCATGCGTTGCGGTGGTTTCCGGAATGTTGGCATAATCGCCGCGCCGCACATGCAAACTTACCGCGTTCACCGCGTGTATTTGTTTGGCTAATTCGGCATTTTGATTGTCCAAAGGCAACTTGAATGAAAAATCCTCGCGAATCTGCGCGGCTGCTTCTAAAAAGTATTGTTCACTCTGCCAGTAACCGGTGAGATAGCAATCGCGCGGTACGCTTTTTATTCCCTGCCAGTAGTGAAAGTGCGGCTCAACGACAAACCCTTCGCGACGAAATACCGCCATGTTTTGCCGCAATAAAAGTTGCCGGATACGGGGTGAAGATTGCCATCCCAAAATACCGCGCACATCAGCTTCGTTAGCAATTTCCGCCGTGCAATTGAAAATCCGCTGAAGCTCAAAGCCTTGATGAAGTCCGTAGTTTGCAAAACCCGAAATGTCTAAACTCAAGGAAACACCTTGCTCCAGTGAAACGGCTCGCCCTGCCGCGTATTGGAACATCTGGTTGCCGAGACCGCCGATAAGATGGGTGATAACCATTTTCAATTCTTCCGTAATTGCACGTTAAGCAGCCGAAGCGTAGCAGGATTTTTCCACAGCAAAGCCGACACAACAATGCCTGCCGGAGCTGCTGCCAGCATCAACAGCCCAAGAGTCGCACCCAGCCCGGATACTTTAGGCATCCAGATAACAAGCGAGGCCATAGCCAACATCACCGCCACCCCAACAAGACAACGCCCAACGTCGAGACAAAACCTTACTTGCCGATACATGCTGATCAGCATAATTATAAACATCGCAATCGCACCTGCCATCAGCGCAGCGCCAGCCCAACTAATTTCCATTTGCCGGGCGCCCGCACAATAAATCAAGGCTAATGCCGTCATTGACCCCGCCGCATACGGCAAAGCCAACGACTTTGTTTTGCGCCGGACATGCGCCGCATTGCTTAATAAGTTGCCCAATACGCGACACAACTCGATCCCCGTACCCAGCATGACGAAATTTAATGCCCCCCAGAACTGAGGTGCGACCAATAACTTAAGCAGGTAAGGCGCACTCAGAATGGTCAGCCCGGCAAGTACAAAGTAGACGGGAACCAAGGTGTTCAGCAAATCAGAAACCGCCAACCGGACATCCGCGTGCTTTTCATGCGCACTGACTCGCCGGTAAAACAAAGGATAGAGAAATTGCATGGCCAGTGATTCAGCGAGCGACCAAATCTGCCCGGCCAGTTGTAAACCGACCGCCAAAAAACCCAGCTGCGACAGGCCCCAATAGCCTTCAATCACAAACCGATAGCCGCTGAGTTGCAGCCACATCAAGCCGGTCGCCAGTGCGAGCGGCATGCAATAGGTCAAAACGGTGTGCCTGTCCAACAAAGACAAGGCACTCCGGGAAGACTTCGATGGTATCGCATGTCGTCGCAAAACGTACTTTGCCCCCAACACGCCCGCCGCCATCCCTATTGCCTGCCCGGAAAACCAGGCGGTGGCGGATGGCGACCATCTCACCAACAGAATTGAGCTTATCAAACCTATGGCCACCGTGACGATGGACCACAAGACCGATGCCGCCCGGAAGCCGAGCATGTTCAACATCGGTATTAACGTCGCATTCCATGTTCCCGCCGCCACCATTGCAAAGACTGCGGCCGCGGCCCAGAATAATTGTTCGGCGGAGTGCTGTTTACTGATATAGAACCCCACGGCACCGCCCAGCAAGGAAACCGCTAAAACATAATATCGGTACGATTTCAGCCGGGCCATTAGCGAACCCTCGTCCCACCAGGCATGAGTATGCAGGTTGATGTGCTGGCCAACAGGGTTAATGAGAAATAAGCCGCAAAACATTTGCACGGCAATTAACAGGGCAAGCTCGCCGTACTGCTCGGGCGTAAGGAATGTGGTGACCGCGCGTAGGGTTATCAATGCCATCAGAGCGGCGGCCAAACGTCCGCCGCCCACCAGCATCAAATCACGCTTGAGAGCCAAGATCCTGCACTATCGTCGTAACAATAGTCTCCGCGAAAAATTCAGAACCGAACGGATACGCCGCGTCGCTTTGTAAAAATGCGGCGATGCGCTGCTGATAGCCGATAAATTCCTGCTCTGTCATGGCCTTGAGAAAGTTATACACTTCCTCGGTATCACCGAACTGGCGACGGTCAACGAAGCAGTCCGCCGGGATATGATCCGTTATGTTGCCGGCCCCCCAGTAAACAGGTACGCAACCGGAAAAGAAACAGTCGAATATTTTTTCGGTGATATACCCAGGCAAGTCGCGCACATTCTCATAGCAAATCGCAAAACGGGTTCGCGTGAGCACATCGCGCTTTTGCGCCACCCTGCCTCGGTAACTGGGAAACGGTTGCAACATCATAAAACGGCCAAGCATTCGCCAGAAGCGACGCTCTAATTTACCCGCCAGACCGCCATGCACCACCGGCATATCCCAATCCACCCCGTATAGATCAAAGTCATGCGGGGCATGCGCCTCGAACCAGCGTATCGCCCTGGCCCGCTCCGGATAGAGAATTCGGTCATCTTGCACGTCGAGTGTCCTGTTGCCGGAAATCAGGCAACAAAATCGGTCGCGGGGTGAAAAACCATCTACCGGGTGAATATGGATCGGATTGGGGAAATTGATTTTTATGAAGCGATCGCCATCGACCAGATCGTCATTCCAAGTGAATATTTTTTTATATTGACTCCACTCGGCAGCCTCTCCATTTTCAATTTTTACAAACTCAGTTTCAAGCATCAGCAAATAGCGGATAACGTCCTTTGTGCCATGCTGAACGTCCTGATGAAGTTCAAATACCAAAGCTTCTTCTTGAGACTCATCAGCAGTGTCAAGCTGTATGCCCGAGACAGCGAACTTGTCTCGCAACAAAGCATAGGGCGCAAAGCAGTCATCACGATTTGCCGGACTAGCCGTATCAAAAATGATATTTTTAGTCAGCCCGTTGCCGCGCAATACCGCAAATTTCATAATAACTCCAATTCCTGTTCAAGCTGACGTATCACTGCCGCGGCTTCCTCACACTCTTTTTCCCACCAGCGAGATGCCAAAATGGCCTTTCGTTTTTCCTCTGAAAAACGGTATCGAATCAAGCGCGCTGGAACGCCTCCGACAACAGCAAACTCAGGAACATCTTTAGTGACTACCGCATTGGCCGCAACGACAGCGCCAACGCCGATCTTAACGCCTCTTAATACCACGGCATCGACTCCGATCCATACGTCACTTTCAATCACACACTCGCCTTCAGTGAGCGTTTCCCACGGAGCATCATAAAATTTTGCAGAGGTTGTGACGCGCTCCAGGCGATGCTCGCCTTGTCCGATGGAAACATTGTTGGCGACTGAACAATAACGCCCGACGCTACTCTTGGTAATGTGGGTATAACACCCGATATAGGTATAGCTGCCTATTTTGCTGGTCGAGTCGATGCTGGCTCGATGCAGAGCCTCAATTTCCCGCTCACCTATCACCGCACGAGGCGACACGCCCAGAGAGCGAATACGACACCCTCGCATCAGATTGGCTGTCAGCAGCCCAAGAAAATTGCGCAGACGCCCAAGCGGCATCATTATTCAATACTCTCAAGAACAGCGAATGCTTCAGGGATTGGATAATGATGGTTACCCACGAACAGCCCGTTCCGGTCGATGTGCTCCGCATTCTTCAGCGTACCATGCACTTCCGAATCGAAATATTTCACCACTTCGTTGTTGGCGAAGTTCCCTGTCACGATAGGGCGGCACTCGAAGCCCAGCGCATTCAGTTTCTCCACCAACGCATTGCGTGTGAGTTGACTACCGGGGCGGATCACCAAGCTGAAGCCGAACCAACTGCTCTCGCCGATCTCTCGCTGAATGATAATTTCGGGATGATTGCCTAACGCCGCTTGCAGCAACTTGCCATTCTTACGGCGCGCCTCGATCATCTTCGGCAATCGCTTCAGCTGCTCGACACCCAATGCGCCTTCCAATTCCAGCGGACGGACATTGTAGCCGGGCAGCACGAAACGGAACGACTCTTTGAATGGATCGTCGCTCTTGTCGCTACAGACGAGGTTGTGCTTAGGCAGGTTGCGCGTCCAACCATGGGCACGGAGCGACAACAGAATTTGGTAGAGTTCTTCATCATCGGTGACGATCAGCCCCCCTTCCATGGTGGAGATGTGATGACTGAAAAAAGAACTGAAGCTGCCCATCACGCCGAAGGTTCCGGCTTGCTTGCCTTGATAAGCGGCGCCCATGGATTCGCAGTTGTCTTCGATCAAAACGATGTCACGCTTGCCGATGATCTGCTGGATGCGTCCAAAATCATTCGGGTTGCCCAGCAGATTCACCGCCATGATCGCGCGGGTCTTGTCCGTAACGGCTTGCTCCAGCTGGTCGAGATCGTAGTTCAGGGTATGCAAATCGATGTCGACGAACTTGATCTTCAAGCCGTATTGATACAGCGGGTAATAGGTCGTACTCCACGACACTGCGGGTACGATAACTTCATCGCCGCGTTGTAGTTTCAGCTTGTCATTTTGGGTGTAGAACAATGCCGCCACGATCAACAGGTTGGCCGAAGAGCCGGAGTTCACCATCACGCAATGCCGACTACCGACATAGTCCGCAAAGTCGCGCTCGAAAGCTTGCACGTTCGCACCCATGGTGAACATGCCGGATGCGATGACGCGTTGCATCGCATCAATCTCTTCCTTATCCCAAGAGGCAGCAGCCAATGGAAACTTGAAACTCATTGTTGATATTCCTTTAAATAAAAGTTGTACGTTTTTTCGATGCCTTCCCGCAAGTCATGGCGCGCCGTCCAGCCCCATGTTTGCTGCCGCGTTACATTCACCAACTTACGCGCCATACCGACGGGCTTACTGAGATCGTGAACAAAACTTCCGGCGTATCCCATCACTTCGGCTGCGGCTTGATAATATTCGTTGATGGTGTAGTCATAACCCAGGCCCACATTCATCGAAGCCGGTAAAGTGTCGAATTCCTTGATCGCACGAACTATCGCGTCAGCCAAATCGCCTGCGTACATAAATTCGCGTTGCGCAGTCCCGTCGCCCCATATCTCGACAGCCTGTTGCCCGCTTTGTTTCGCCTGATGGACTTTGTGGATAATCGCCGGCACGAGGTGCGAGTGCGACGGATCGAATTTATCATGACGGCCATAGAGGTTGCAGGGAATGAGCGTCTTGTACTGATAACCGGCATCCTCGCGCATGATGTATTCGCACAACCGTGCCGTCACCACTTTGGCGAGCGCGTAGCCTTCGTTGGTCGGCTCCAGTTCACCTTTAAGCACCATTTCCTCGGACAACGGTTCGGCGTAGTTGCGCGGATACATGCAGGAACTGCCCAAGTTAATCAGGCGCTTGACGCCCGCCTGATGCGCCGCCCATACGATGTTGCGGCCCATATCGAGATTTTCCATCAGGAAGCGAACGGGTTCCCGCATGTTGGCCTGGATGCCGCCGACTCGACCGGCTGCATGAATCACGATATCCGGGCTCTTCTCGCGTAGATAGGCCTCTACCGCCCTGCTATCCAACAGATTGAGTTCATTGCTTTGCGGGGCGATAACGTCAAATTCGCCGATAGCGGGGTGCTCAAGTAAATTTTTACCGACCATGCCGCTTCCGCCCGTCAGCAGGACACGAAGTTTCATATTTCCAGTCTCGTCAAGTTAGTTCAAAACACCAAGCGATCAGGCGAATTACTCATGCCGCGCATAGGTTTTGAAACCTTCCGTATCGCACAAATGGTCCCGCTGGGCGAGAGCCAAATCCTCGCGCGCCATCTCCTCTACCAGTTCCTTGAATGTAATCCTGGGCGCCCAACCCAACACGGCCTTGGCCTTGCTGGGATCGCCCAGCAAAGTTTCCACTTCGGTGGGACGGAAATAACGAGGATCAACGCGAACGATGGTTTTACCCAGCAAAAATTGTTGGTCGGCCGCAGCTTCGCTGACGATACCGATTTCCTGAACGCCTTCTCCTTCCCAACGCAGAAAAATGCCCAGCTCTTCTGCCGCCGCATTGACAAAATCGCGCACACTGTGTTGTTCGCCGGTGGCAATAACAAAATCGTCAGGCTTATCCTGCTGCAACATCAACCATTGCATCTCAACGTAATCTTTAGCATGCCCCCAATCTCGCAGGGCATTGAGGTTGCCCAGATAAAGACAATCTTGCAGGTTAAGCTTGATCCGGGCTAAAGCGCGCGTGATCTTGCGGGTAACAAAGGTCTCGCCGCGTATCGGACTTTCGTGATTAAACAGGATGCCGTTGCAGGCATACATGCCATAAGCCTCGCGATAATTGACGGTGATCCAGTAAGCGTAAAGCTTGGCAACGGCATAAGGAGAGCGCGGATAAAACGGCGTGGTCTCTTTCTGCGGGGTTTCCTGAACCAGACCGTAAAGCTCGGAAGTAGAAGCCTGGTAAAAACGGGTCTTCTTTTCCAGGCCGAGAATGCGGATAGCCTCAAGTAGTCGTAAGGTGCCGATACCGTCGGCATTGGCCGTATATTCGGGAGTATCGAAACTCACCGCGACATGGCTCATGGCGGCGAGATTATAAATCTCATCCGGTTGAACTTGCTGGATGATGCGGATCAGGTTGGTCGCATCGGTTAAGTCGCCGAAATGCAAAAAGAAACGCGCATTCTTGACGTGCGGATCCTGATAGAGGTGATCGATACGGTCGGTATTGAACAGCGATGAGCGCCGCTTAATGCCATGCACAATGTAGCCTTTTTGAAGTAAAAATTCGGCCAGATAGGCCCCATCCTGCCCGGTAATTCCGGTAATTAATGCTATTTTATTCATCTGGATTATGTTCTGTCGTAGGTGTCGTCGAAACGCATAATATCGTCTTCTCCCACATACTCGCCGCATTGCACCTCGATAATTTGCAACGGAAGATGACCGGGATTTTCCAGACGATGTCGGTGGGTCTTGGGAATATAAGTTGATTGGTTCGCCTCCATCTGGATTTCCTGCGTACCATTGGTAATTTTAGCGGTGCCTGACACCACGACCCAGTGCTCGGAGCGGTGTTTATGCATTTGCATGGAGAGCTTGGCGCCGGGATTGACGATAATGCACTTGATCTTGAAATTGGGGCCTTCTTCCAAAACCCTGTAAATTCCCCATGGACGATGCACCGTCAAATGCGTATTAGCCAGGTGAGGATGGGTTTTCTGTACCTGCGCGACCAGTTGTTTGATGTCTTCCGTGCGGCTGCGGTCGCAAATCAGCGTCGCATCGGCGGTCTGAATCACGGCAATATTTCGTACGCCCAAGGTAGCCAGCAAGCCATTCGAACTCCATAGCAAACTGTCTTGCGTATCCAGCGTCAGAATATCGCCTTGCGTGATATTTCCCGATTCATCTTTGGCGCGATGCTGGTAAATCGACTCCCAGCTGCCGAGATCGCTCCAGTCCATGGAAACAGGCACTACCGCCACTTTATCCGCTTTTTCCGCCAAACCGTAATCGATGGACAGGTTCGGCAGCCGGTCATAAGATGCTTCTACGTCACTCTTTTCCTGCATTGAGGTCATTGCCCGGTGAATGTCAGGCTGATGGCTCTCCAGCATTTGCATAAAAGCATCGGCACGGAATACAAACATGCCGCTGTTCCACAAGTAGCCGCTTTCGACAAAACGCTTTGCGTTGTCCAGATCCGGCTTTTCAACAAAACTGGATACGTTCAAAATCGGGTTGGCTGCGGCATCAAGCTTCAGGGATGCGCCGGGCTGAATATAGCCGTAACCCGTCGCCGGCTCGGATGGCGTGATGCCCAGCAATACCAGATAGCCCTCCGCCGCCGCCAGTTCGGCTGATCGCCAGGCCGAAAGAAAACTTTGTTCGTCACCAATCGCGTGATCGGAAGGAAAAACACCGACCATCGCCTCCGGGTCCTGCTTGAAAATCTCCCAAACAGCCCATGCAATCGCCGGCAGGGTATTGCGGGCACAAGGTTCGGCCAATACCGCCGCGGGAAGCAGGGCATCAATTTCGGCCAACTGCCCTTTTACCTCAAACTTGTGATCCTGATGCGTCACCGTTAACAAACATCCGGCATCCACATGCTTGAGCAATCGACATGCCGTTTGTTGCAGCAACGTTTGCTCGCCGTCGAGCGGAAGCAATTGTTTTGGGCGTAATGTCCGCGAAAGCGGCCAGAGACGACTGCCGCTGCCGCCTGCAAGAATAATTGCATAACTGTTAGCCATAATATCCTCAGGCATGACAACTGCATGAATGCATCGTATAGCGGTGTGCGGCGGACAACGCGTGGAGCGTCTGCTGAGGCATTAACAAAGGCAACATCGATTGAGCTGCTTGAATCCCTAAAACACCTCTTATGATTGCCCTTTCACTATTAAACATACGCTTGTCTTTATCGAACCCTGTTAATTATTTAATTCTTTCATAGGAAAGCCAATTTAGCCAGACCTTAAGATCCATGGCCTAGCCTGAAATACGTATCACCTCTCAACCTTAAGCGAGTCCCGCTTTACTCCAGCGAAAGAATAAACTCCCACTCGTCTTTGCTCACCGGCATTATGGACAATCGGTTGCCGCGTCTTACCAGCGCGAGATCTGCCAGTTCTTCCTGGTGTTTTAATTCTTTAAGGGTGATGGTGCGGGACAAGGTTTTGACGTATTTAACATCAACCATCATCCAGCGGGGATGTTCGTGATCGCTTTTGGGATCGAAATGCTTGTCATCCGGGTCGAACGCGGAAAAATCGGGATAGCCTTCTTTGACGATTTCCATGATGCCGACGATGCCCGGCATTTCGCAGTTGGAATGATAGAAGAAAACCTGGTCGCCCAGCTTCATGTCATCCCGCATCATATTTCTGGCCTGATAATTACGCACGCCGTCCCAATGTTCGGTCTGGTTAGGTTTGTTATACAGATCATTAATCCCGAACGTATCGGGTTCGGATTTCATTAGCCAGTAGTTCATGGGGATTTCTTTATGGGAAGTGTTATGGTGCATCTCCCGCCTGCGCCGTAATGTGCTTTCGTCCTTGAACCGGAGGTTCAAGTGGGGACATGGCCGGTAAATCAGGCTTCCCGTATAAAACGGGCATGCTCACCAATACTGGTATCCGCCCCCGGGGTAAAAACAGGTTCAGGAAACACCCAGCACACTCTCGAACGCCGCAGGAGATGCAAGCTAATAGTTTAGCGTGTTTACTGATTTTCTAAAACGTTTTCTATCTTGTGCGCCATTTTCGCCAGGCATTCGCTCAAGGTTTGGTTGAGCATGGCATTTTGACTTTTCATCAATTGCAACTCATGAGCTAAATTGAGCGCCGCCATAACCGCAATTCTGTCGGCGCCGGCTACCTTGCCGGAATCCCTCATTTGGCGCATTTGAGTATCAAGCTGTTGGGCCGACTGAATCAGGTCGCCTTGCTCGTCAAGTGCGCAGGCAATTTTGTATTCTTTGCCCATAATGGTCAGCGATACCGGCTGGAGTTTTTTGTTCATGATCCGTTCTCCATTGCTTTCAGACGAGTAATCATGGCTTCAACCCGGGTTCTGGCCAGCGTGGTTTTTTCCAAAAGTTTGGCTTTTTCCCGAACTAATGAATCCTGTTTGGTTTTCAGCGAACTGTTTTCATTTTTTACATGAGTGTACTGCTCGATGAGCTGATCCAGCTTGTCTTCGAGGTCTTTTAACTCTAAAGATTGATTTGATTGTGTCATGGTGATACTGGGTTATTGCAAGGAGATACGTAAAATATTGCGTATTTACCGGGCGATTCAAGATTAACAAATATTATCCAAGTTAATGATCATGGTAGCATAAGCGATATTTTTAGTCCGCGATAGTGAAATTATTATGTGGAATTTATGACGTATCAAATAATTAATGCAATAGTTGTACAAAGCGATGCCGAGCTTTCGGCGGGGCAAGCGCACGGCATGGCGACAGGCATGTTGTGCGCCAACGAACAGGCTCAAAGTGCCCAGTGGTTAACCGAGTTGTTTCAGCATGCGACACCGCTAACCGATGAAGACCGGGCGACGTTGATGCATTTGTTCGAGGACACGCGAAGCTTATTGGTTAGCGATGACTTTGAATTCGACTTGCTTTTACCCAGTGATGACGCATTATTGAGTGAACAGGTTGAAGCGCTTACCTACTGGTGCCAAGGCTTTTTATTAGGCGTGGGTTTTACCCATGCCGCCTCCGACTTATCCAGGGAAGCCGGCGAAATCCTAAAAGACATTATCGAATTCACCAAGCTGGATACCGAGGCTGAAGGCGAAGAAGATGAGGGTGATTTTATGGAAATCACCGAATACATGAGGTCGGCTGTTTTATTGCTGCGGAGCGAATTGAATAACAAAGACGAAAGATGAAAAAACCGTCTTAAACCTTGAGCCTTTCGCCCTTAACCTTTTACCTGATTTTAAAATGAAACAAAGTGAATTTAAAAAACGCCGTAAGCAATTAATGCAGCACATCGGCAAAGGCAATATTGCACTGATAGGCAGCGCAGCAGTTCGGGCTCGCAATCGGGATGTGAATTACCCGTTCCGGCAGGATAGCGACTTTTATTATTTGACCGGCTTTAATGAACCGGATTCCCTGGCCGTGTTTATCCCCGGCCGCAAGCAAGGCGAATACATCTTGTTTTGCCGCGAATTCGATGAGAAAAAAGCCTTGTGGGAAGGCGCGCACGCCGGTCTTGAAGGCGCTACCGTTCATTATAAGGCTGATGATTCCTTTCCGATCGAGGATCTGGATGATATTTTGCCGGGCTTGTTGGAAGACAAAGGCAAGGTCTATTATCCGATCGGGCGTGATTCCGATCTCGATCATAACTTATTGGTCTGGATAAATCATATCCGCAGCCAATCCAGAAGCGGCGTTACTGCGCCGGGTGAGCTGGCTTCGCTGGAGCATATTCTGCACGAAATGCGGCTGTTCAAGAGCCCTGAAGAACTCAAGCTGATGCGTCGCGCCGCCGACGTTTCCGCCAACGCTCATGTCAAAGCCATGCAACGATGCAAGCCCGGTCTGTATGAGTACCAGATAGAAGCGGAAATCATTTATAACTTTATCCAGGACGGCTTGCGCGCGGTTGCTTATCCTTCGATTGTCGCCGGAGGAAAAAACGCCTGCGTACTGCATTACACTGAAAATGCCGATAAATTAAAAAGCGGCGATTTACTGTTGATTGATGCCGGTGCGGAATGCGACCATTACGCCGCCGATATTACCCGCACTTTCCCGGTTTCCGGGCGTTTTAGCGAGCCGCAAAAACAGCTGTATCAGCTGGTCCTGGATGCCCAGACGGCCGCAATCGCACAGATCAAGCCAGGTCTGCCGTGGCATCTGGCGCATGACGCGTCGGTTGAGGTGCTCACCAAAGGGCTGGTATCGCTGGGCCTGCTCAAAGGCAAAGTAACCAAGCTGATCAAGGATGAAAAATACAAACAGTTTTACATGCACCGGATCGGCCACTGGCTAGGCATGGATGTGCATGATGTCGGCGACTATAAACTGGATAAGGAATGGCGCCTGCTGGAACCCGGCATGGTACTGACCATCGAGCCGGGCCTGTATATCCCCGCGGATTGCCTGACCGTTGCCGAGCAATGGCGCGGCATAGGCATACGCATTGAAGACGATGTGCTGGTAACCGCCGAGGGACATGAGATTTTGACCGGCGGCGCGCCCAAGACCATTGCGGAAATTGAAAGCTTAATGCAGGCGAGCTGATGCAACATGATTACGACTTATTAATTGCCGGCGGCGGCTTGGCAGGTAACTGCCTGGCGCTGGCGTTAAAAGAAACCGGGCTGAAGATTGCGATAGTTGAAGCAAGCACCCGCGAACAACACCATGACTCCCCCGCCGGAGACCGGGCCTTGGCTTTGGCCGCCGGTACCGTAAAAATGCTTGAGTCGCTGGGTATCTGGCAGGGCATCAGCCAGGCCGCCACCGCAATCAAAGACATCCATATTTCCGATCAAGGCCATTTCGGCAAAGTCCGGCTTTCGGCGCACAAAGAAAATGTGGCGGCGCTGGGCTACGTCATTACCGCGCGGGATATTGAAACGCATGTCGCAAGGCTTGTTGCCGAGTCCGATATAGAACTGATCTGCCCTGCCCGACTGGTCGGTTTGATGGCCGGTCATGATGCCGTCAATATCAGCCTGAAGCGCGGCGATGAACCGTTAAATGTTTCGGCCAAACTACTGGTCGGTGCGGACGGCGGTAACTCCTCGGTTCGCAAGTTGCTGGAAATAAACCAACACATCACCGAGTACGGACAGACCGCGCTGGTCACCACGGTTAAATCATCCCTGCCCCATAAAAATACCGCGTTCGAGCGTTTTACCGCTTCCGGGCCGCTGGCCTTGCTGCCGGTCGATAACAATCATTGCGCCGTGGTCTGGACGCGCAGCAACGAAGATGCCGATGCATTGATGTCAGGCAGCGAGACGGATTTTTTAGCCGAACTTCAGCAGTGTTTCGGTTATAGGCTGGGCGAGCTTGGTTTGGCGGCTCCGCGGCGGGCGTTCCCGTTGTCGCTGATACGCGCCGAAAAAATGATCGCAGCCCGAACCGTGGTCATCGGCAATGCGGTGCATCAGCTGCATCCGGTTGCTGGGCAAGGGTTTAACCTGGGTCTGCGCGACGTTGTGCAACTGGCCGAGATGATCATCAAGCAACATGAGGCAGGCCTGGATATAGGTGCCGCCGATTTTTTAACGGCTTACGCCGAATCCAGGCAGGCCGATCATGGCCGAACCATCGGCTTTACCGATACGGTGGTGCGGATTTTTTCCAACGACTGGCTGGCATTGGCTGCCGCCAGGAATATCGGCCTGGCGGTGCTGGATCATATTCCCGCCGCAAAAGCATTGCTTACCCGCCATGCCATGGGCTTAGCCGGGCGCTTGCCCCGGCTGGGTAGCAGGAGATAGAACAATGACCGAACGTTATGAAGTCATCGTCTGCGGCGGCGGTATGGTAGGCGCGGCAACGGCTTGCGCTCTGGCGCATGGCGGCATCAAGGTTGCGCTGTTGGAGCGGTTTAACCCGGAACGGCAGTGGCCGCCGGAACCTATCGATATTCGCGTCTCCGCTTTAACCAAGGCCTCCCAGAACATCCTGGAAATGGTGGGCGCTTGGCCGGGCATGGTGCAACGCGGCGTTTGCGCTTACCGCGACATGCGGGTATGGGATGCTCGTGCCGACGGGGAATTGCATTTTGATTGCGCCGACACCGAATTTAATGAACTCGGCCATTTGGTCGAAAACAGGGTCACCGTTGCCGCCCTTTGGGATATGCTGGATACCCTGCCCTCGGCTACTTGCGTTACACCTGCAAAAGTCGTCGATATGCAGCTTAACGAAAACAGTCGGCAGTTGCGGCTGGAAGACGGCCGAATCCTTGAGGCCGATCTGGTGATTGCAGCAGACGGACGCGACTCCACATTAAGAGCGATGGCGGGTATCGACGTTACCGGCTGGGACTATCATCAGGATGGACTGGTCGCTACGGTAAGCACTGAGAAGAGTCATCAGTTCACAGCCTGGCAACGTTTTCTGGATGAAGGGCCACTGGCTTTTTTGCCGCTGAAAAACGGACAATGCTCCATCGTTTGGACCCTGAGCTCGGAAACATCAAAAAACCACCTGGCGCTTGCCGATCAAGACTTCCTGCAAGTTCTGGAACAAGCTTCAGGCGGTATTCTGGGCAAGATGCTGGACGTCGGCCCCCGCGCCGCATTTCCTTTACGCTTTCAATACGCCAACCGCTATGTCGACCAACGTTTCGCGCTGTGCGGCGATGCCGCCCATGCCATGCATCCTCTGGCCGGACAAGGCGTAAATGCCGGGTTGTTGGATGCCGCAGCGATTGCGGAGCTGGTAATCCAGACCCGACAGGAAAAAAGGCCGTTATCCAGTTCACGCTTCCTGCGTCGTTATGAGCGCTGGCGTAAAGGCGATAACCTGATGATGATGTCGAGTATGGACGTGCTGAACAGGACCTATGGCATAACCGCGCAGCCCTTGGTTGGCTTGCGCTCGGCGGGAATGAATAGGGTTAATAACTCGGCATGGGTCAAGGCTTATTTTAACCGTTACGCCATGGGCTTGCGTGACGATTTACCTAAACTGGCACAAAGGCAAATATGCTGGTAGTCGCCGGACTTATCCCTAAGTATCGGACAGATTTACGTTTTTTCGAATTAGAGTTTTCCCTGCACACAGGCTTCTGGTATATTTCGGCACTAGCGGTACGGTTTACCTGCTTGAATTATAGGTAAGGGGTGTGAACGAAAGCTTGCCTGCTAACCGGCGACGCTTAATTTCAAAGCAGTGATAAAAAAATTAACTTTTAAAGAGGTGGAGAGCCATTATGATTGAAGGGTTGTTTATATTAACTACTATTTTTGTTGCCTATGTTGTTTATGCGATTATAGACGAACAGAAAGCAACTGCTAAATCCAAAGCACCGGCCGCAAAACCTGAACCACAGGCAGCAGCCGTGGAACAGCCAAAGCCCCAAGTTGCCGTTGCCAAAGAAAAACCGGCGGCAATTAAACCGGCAGAGGCTAAAACTGTTGCACCTAAGGCTGCGGCAGCTAAAGCAGTGCCGCCTGTAGCGGCCAAACCGGTAGCAACTAAAGCGACTGCGACCAAGGCAGCGGCCAAACCTGCGGCGACTAAAACAACAAAGGCGGCCCCAGCCAAATCCGCAACAGCTAAAAAACCCGCTGCTGTCGCGGCAAAGAGCGCCGGATTAAAAGATCCAAAAACAGGAGATGTTGTCACGGCGTATAGCAATTACCGGTTCACCAAACGCTGGATAAAAGACGCCTTGGTTACCGAAGGTTTATTGGAAAAAGTCTATACCGCTAGTGAATTGAATGCCGAGATTGACGCAAAAATAAAAGAGGCCATAGCAAAACTGGAAGCCATGGATCAATATAAGGCATAAGACTTAGGGAAGCGCTGAACAAATCGTATTCCAGCCACAATTGCCAGACAAGCTGATTTTTTTGAAAAATAGCCACTTGGCAACACCCAATAAATAGCATTGTTAACCGGTTTTCCCGATTTTTCTTCTT